>JAABUX010000983.1_pt1 | contig 45309 bp, 40 predicted proteins | sample 5561851 | NCBI WGS metagenome assembly JAABUX01 (sample SAMN10711883, study PRJNA513361) | rock metagenome | isolation source: Antarctica rocks | place: Antarctica: Victoria Land, Richard Nunatak red sandstone | collected 2016-01-03 | reverse complement strand
GGAAGCTGGCCGACGTGCTTCCCATGCCCAACCTTATCGAGATGCAACTCAGTTCCTTCAAGTGGTTCCAGACTGAGGGACTCCAGGAGCTTTTCGCCGAGATCTCGCCGATCCAGGACTTCTCGGGCAAGATGGAGCTGGAATTCAGCGTCCCCCCCGAGCCGTTCGGCGCGCCCAAGTATTCGGAGGCGGCCTGCCGCGAGCGCGACATGACCTACTCCGCTCCGCTCAATATCCGCGCCCGGCTCGTGATCAAGGAGACCGGCGAGATTATTGAGAAAACAATCTTCATGGGCGACTTCCCGCTCATGACCAAACAGGGCACCTTTATCATCAACGGCTCCGAGCGCGTCGTGGTCAGCCAGTTGGTGCGCTCCCCTGGAGTCTACTACACCCGCGACCAGGACGTGAGCTCCGGCCGTTTCCTCTATATGGGCAAGGTGATCCCCAACCGCGGCGCCTGGCTTGAGTTCGAGACCAGCAACCGCGACATCCTCACCGTGAAGGTCGACCGCAAGCGCAAGATCCCCGTCACCACCCTGCTGCGCGCGGTCTGCTACGACCTACCCAAGGACGAGCGATTCGACAGCAATGAGAAGTTGCTGGAACTGTTCGCCGACGTGGACACGCACGCCGACCACCGCTATATCGCCTCCACGCTGGAGAAAGACACCGTGAAGGACGCCGAGAGCGGCCTGCTCGAGGTCTATAAGAAGCTGCGCCCGGGCGATCCGCCCACCCAGGAGAACGCGCGTTCGCTGATGCAGTCGCTCTTCTTTAACCCGCGCCGCTATGACCTCGGCCGCGTCGGCCGCTACAAGCTCAATAAGCGCCTGGCCCTGGAGCCGCCCATGACCGGCCGTACGCTCACGCGCGACGACCTGGTGGCCATCGTCAAGCGCCTGGTCGAGGCCAACAACTCGGTCGACAGCGACGCGGGCATGGTGCGCGAGGACGACATCGACCACCTGGGCAACCGCCGGGTGCGCTCCGTCGGCGAGCTCCTGCAGAACCAGTTCCGCATCGGCCTGCTGCGCATGGAGCGCGTGATCAAGGAGCGCATGACCATCCAGGACCCCAGTTCGGCCACGCCGGGGGCCCTGATCAACATCCGCCCCGTCGTCGCCAGCATCAAGGAGTTCTTCGGCGGCAGCCAGCTGTCCCAGTTCATGGACCAGACCAACCCGCTGGCCGAGTTGACGCACAAGCGGCGCCTGTCCGCGCTAGGTCCGGGCGGCCTCAGCCGCGACCGCGCCGGCTTCGACGTGCGCGATGTGCACAACTCGCACTACGGCCGCATCTGCCCCATCGAAACGCCCGAGGGTCCCAACATCGGGCTGATCGGCTCGCTGGCTACCTACGGTATCCCCAACCGCTTCGGCTTCATCGAAACACCGTACCGCCGCGTGGTGCGCTCACTGCCGGCCTCCGACCCGCGCCTGATGGGCCGCACCCTGGGCGAGGATATGAAAGACGGTCAGGGCGAGACGGTCGCCGCGCGGGGCGAGGTGGTGACGGCGGAGAACGCGCCGCTCATCGCCGTCGCAACCGAGGGCTACGTGCGCATCCGGCCGTTCGTCTCGCGCGACATCACCTACCTGACGGCGGACGAGGAGGAGCGCTTCGTGGTGGCGCAGGCCAACGTGGTCCTGGACCCCGACGGACACTTCCTGGAGGACCGCATCTCGGTGCGCTTCAACGAGCGCTTCACCGAGTTGCCGCCCGACCGCGTGGACTATATGGACGTCTCGCCGCGCCAGTTGGTGTCGGTGGGCACAGCCATGATTCCGTTCCTGGAGCACGACGACGCCAACCGCGCCTTGATGGGCTCGAACATGCAGCGCCAGGCCGTGGCTCTGGTGGCGCCCAAGGCGCCCGTGGTGGGCACGGGCATGGAATACCAGGCCGCGCGCGACTCCGGTCAGGTGGTGGTGGCGGAGCAGGAGGGCGTGGTGGTGCGCGCCACGGGGCGCGACATCGTGATCCGCGACGACGCGGGCGCGAACCACACCTATACTCTACGTAAGTTCCAGCGATCCAACCAGGGCACCTGTATCAACCAGCGCCCGACCGTGGGGCGCGGCCAGCGCGTGGTCCCCAACGACGTGCTGGCCGACTCGTCCTCGACCGACCACGGCGAACTGGCGCTGGGCCAGAACGTGCTGTGCGCCTTCATGGCCTGGGAAGGCGGCAACTATGAGGACGCCATCCTGATCGCGGACCGCGTGGTGCGCGAGGATGTCTTCACCTCGATCCACATGGAGAAGCACGAGGTCGACGCCCGCGACACCAAGCTGGGTCCCGAGGAGATCACGCGCGACATCCCCAACGTGGGCGAGGACGGCCTCAAGGACCTGGACGAGCGCGGCATCATCCGCGTCGGCGCCGAGGTCGGCCCCGGCGACATTCTGGTCGGCAAGATCACGCCCAAGGGTGAGACCGAGCTGACCGCCGAGGAGCGGCTGTTGCGCGCCATCTTTGGCGAGAAGGCCCGCGAGGTGCGCGACACCTCGCTGCGCGTGCCTCAGGGCGAGCGCGGCAAGGTCGTCGAGGTCAAGGTCTTCTCGCGCGACGGGCAGGATGAGCTGCCGCCGGGCGTCAACCAACTGGTGCGCGTCAGCATCGCGCAGAAGCGCAAGCTGGCCGAGGGCGACAAGATGGCCGGGCGGCACGGCAACAAGGGGGTTGTCTCGCGCATCGTGCCGGCGGAGGATATGCCCTTCCTGCCCGACGGCACGCCCGTGGACATTATCCTTAACCCGCTCGGCGTGCCCTCGCGTATGAACGTGGGCCAGGTGCTGGAGACGCACCTGGGCTGGGCCGCGCAGGCGCTCGGTTTTACCGCCGCCTCGCCCGTCTTCGACGGCGCGACCGAAACCCAGATCCGGGCGCAGTTGGAGCGGGCCGGGCTGCCGCAGGACGGCAAGATCACCCTCTACGACGGGCGCACCGGCGATCCCTTCGACCAACCGGTGACGGTGGGCATCATCTATATGCTCAAGCTGCACCACCTGGTCGAGGATAAGATCCACGCGCGCTCCACGGGTCCCTACTCGTTGGTGACACAGCAGCCGCTGGGCGGCAAGGCGCAGTTCGGCGGGCAGCGCTTCGGCGAGATGGAGGTGTGGGCGCTGGAAGCGTACGGCGCGGCCAACATCCTGCAGGAGTTGCTGACCGTCAAGTCGGACGACGTGATCGGCCGCGTCAAGACCTACGAGTCGATCGTCAAGGGCGAGAGCATCCTGGAGCCGGGCGTCCCGGAGTCCTTCAAGGTACTGGTCAAGGAGTTGCAGAGCCTGGGGCTCGCCGTGGAGGTCTTGAACGACGACGAACAGCGCATCACGTTTACCGACGACACGGCGGCCGACACGATGCTGGAACTGCCCGCCGACCTGGGCGCAGACCTCATGAAGGGCGAATACTAGTGGGCAGTGGGCAGTGGACAGTGGACAGTTAGTGATTGGGGGCGTTCTCAACACGATGACCCAGCACACGAAGAACTGCCCACTGCCCACTGCCCACTTCGTAAAAGGAGACGACGTTGCTAGAAGTCAACGATTTCAACGCGATCCGCATCAGCCTGGCGTCGCCGGAGCAGATTCGCAGTTGGTCGTACGGCGAGGTCACCAAGCCGGAGACGATCAACTATCGTACGCTGCGTCCAGAGAAGGACGGCCTGTTCTGTGAGCGTATCTTCGGTCCGCAGAAGGACTGGGAGTGCTACTGCGGCAAGTATAAGAGAGTGCGCTATAAGGGCATCATCTGCGACAAGTGCGGCGTGGAGGTGGCGCGGGCCAAGGTGCGCCGCGAGCGCATGGGCCACATCGAGCTGGCCTCCCCGGTTAGCCACATCTGGTACTTCAAGGGCACGCCCTCGCGCCTGTCGCTGCTGCTCGACATTTCGCCGCGCAACCTGGAGAAGATCCTGTACTTCGCGCAGTACATCATCTTCGAGGTCGATGAGGATGCCCGCGCCGCCGCGCGTGAGCGCATTGAGCAGGAGGAGGCCACGCGCATTCAGGAGCTGGAGGAGAGCCTGAAGGACCGCGTGGAAGCGGTGCGCAACGGCACGGCCCGTCTGGACGCCATCGCCGCCACCACCACGCGCGTGGCCGAGCGCGGCCTGCGCCGTGAGCGGCTGGACCGCGAGCACGACGCCGAGCTTGACCGCGCCACGGCCGAGGCCTCCGACCTGGAGACGCTGCTGCAGACACTGGTGGGCGACGTGGCCGAGGAAGACCTGACACTGGGCCAGGCCCGGGACGACGTGATCGTGTCGGCGGGGGAGACAATCGAGGAGGCGCACATTGAGGACGTGCGCACCGCGCTGACGCGGCTGGTCGAGACCATCGACGAGCGCTATACCCAGGAGGCGGCCGTCATCCAGTTGGAGGCCGACCAGGAGCAGGAGATGGCGTCCGAGGCGCCCACGGAGGGCGAGGGTGAGGCCGAGGTCACGGGCCTGCGCATCGAGACGCAGAAGACGGTCGACGCCGTGCGGGGCGAGGCGCAGCGCAAGCGCGAGGACCTCGACTCGATCAAGCTGTTCGACCTGCCCTCGGAAGGGCGCGTGCGCGAACTGCTGGAGACCTTCCCAGGCGTGTTCAAGGCGGGGATGGGCGCGGAATCGCTGCGCACCATCATCCAGAACCTGAGCCTGGACACGTTGGCGCAGCAGCAGCGCGACGACATCCACAACAACCACGCCAGCTCGATGCGGCGCAAGAAGGCGACGAAGCGGCTGCGGGTGATCGAGGCCTTCCGCAAGAACGGTCCCAAGCCGGAGTGGATGATCCTATCGGTGCTGCCGGTGATCCCACCGGACCTGCGGCCGATGGTGCAGTTGGACGGCGGGCGCTTCGCGACGAGCGACCTGAACGATCTGTACCGGCGGGTGATCAACCGCAACAACCGCTTGAAGCGGCTGCTGGAGCTAAACGCGCCGGAGATCATCGTGCGCAACGAGAAGCGCATGCTGCAGGAGGCGTGCGACGCGCTGATCGACAACGGACGGCGGGGGCGCGCGGTGTCGGGCAGCGGCAACCACAAGCTGAAGAGCCTGTCGGACATGCTGAAGGGCAAGCAGGGGCGCTTCCGGCAGAACCTGTTGGGCAAGCGCGTCGACTACTCGGGGCGCTCGGTGATCGTGGTAGGGCCGGAGTTGAAGCTGCACCAGTGCGGACTGCCGAAGCGCATGGCGCTGGAGCTGTTCAAGCCGTTCGTGATGCGCAAGCTGGTGGACCGCAACTTCGCGCACAACATTCGGTCGGCGAAGCGCGTGATCGAGCGGGTGCGGCCGGAAGTGTGGGACGTGCTGGAAGAGGTGATCAAGGACCACCCGGTGCTGCTGAACCGGGCGCCGACGCTGCACCGGCTGGGCATCCAGGCGTTCGAGGTGGTGCTGATCGAGGGCAGCGCGATCCAGATTCACCCGCTGGTGTGCCAGGCGTTCAACGCGGACTTCGACGGCGACCAGATGGCGGTGCACGTGCCGCTGTCGCGCGCGGCGCAACTGGAGGCCAAAACCTTGATGCTGTCGTCGCGCAACCTGCTGTCGCCGGCCAACGGTGAGCCGATGGTGGCGCCGACAAAGGACATGGTGCTGGGCTGCTACTACCTGACGTGCCACATCGCATCGGACCAGGACGACACGCGGGTCTACGGCGACTTCGATGAGGCGGTGCAGGACTACGAAGCGGGGCGGGTGATGCTGCACACCTACGTGCACGTGGTGATCCCGCGGCGCGAATTGGAGCGGCAAGAGGGGCAGGAGTGGATCGACACGGCGGTGGGCCGCTTCAAGGCGACCGACGTGGTCCCTATCCCGCACGCGGGCGACATGCGCGAGGCGAGTGAGCCAGACCCTCCGGACGCCCGGCAACCCCATGGCCGGGCGCGGGGAGTGCGGGTGACGCCAGGGCGCATCATCTTCAACCAGGCGCTGCCGAGCGGACCGCGGGCGCTGCCGTTCAAGAACGACACGCTGGACAAGGGCAAACTGAAGGACGTGATCGGCGAGGTGTACCACGTCTTCGGGGCGCCCAAGACAGCGGGGGTAGCGGACGACATCAAGCGCATGGGCTTTACGTACGCCACCAAGTCGGGCACCACGATGGCGATCAGCGACGTGACGATCCCGACGGCAAAGACGGAGATCCTGGCGCAGACGCAGAAGGAAGTGGACGAGATCGACCGGCAGTTCCGGCGGGGACTGATCACGGCGCAGGAGCAATACGAGGCGCGCATCCGGCGGTGGACGGAGGCCAAGGACCGCGTGACAAAGGCGGTGACCGAGGCGTTGGACAAGAACGGCCCGATCTATGTGATGGCGACCTCGGGCGCGGCGAAGGGACAGTTCACGCAGGTGAGCCAGATCGCGGGCATGCGCGGGCTGATGGCGGACCCCTCGGGGCACGTGATCGACCTACCGATCCGCTCGAACTTCCGCGAAGGGCTGACCATGCTGGAGTACTTCATCTCCACGCACGGCGCGCGCAAGGGCCTGGCGGACACGGCGCTACGCACGGCGGAATCGGGGTACCTGACGCGGCGCTTGATCGACGTGGGGCAGGACGTGATCGTCTACGACGACGACTGCGGGACGGAAGCGGGCATTTTGATCGGCGCGGAGGAAGCGAACCGGGCCAAGCCAAACGAGTTCCGGGAGCGGATCACGGGACGACGGCTGGCGGACGCGTTCGTGGACGAAGAGACGGGCGAGGTGATCCTGGGGCGGAACGACGAGATCACGGAAGTGCTCTCGCGGGTGATCCAGGACCTGCTGAAGGAGGGGCGGTCGTACGGGGTGCGGGTGCGCTCGGTGCTGACGTGCGTCTCGAAGCGGGGGGTCTGCCAGCAATGCTACGGCTGGAGCATGTCATCGCGGCGCCTGGTGATGCGGGGCGAAGCGGTGGGCATCATCGCGGCGGAATCGATCGGCGAACCGGGCACGCAGTTGACGATGCGCACGTTCCACTCGGGGGGCATCGCGGGCGAGGACATCACGCAGGGCCTGCCGCGGGTGGAGGAACTGTTCGAGGCGCGGGTGCCCAAGGAGCGGGCGGTGATCTCGGAGATCGACGGCGCGGTGGAGATCCAACGCGGCGACAACGAGACGCACGTGTTCGTGACAGCGGCGCAGGAGTTCACGGAGCCATACGTGCTGCCGGCGGGCTACGAGGCGGCCGTGCAGAGCGGCGCGCAAGTGGCCGCTGGCGACGTGCTGGCCGCGCCAACGGCCGAAGGACGCGTCCTCGAAGGCGAGGGCCTGATGGCGCGCAAGGCGGGAACGGTGACCCTGGAAGGCAACCGCGTGGTGGTGACCTACCAGGACATCGACCGGCGGGACTACACGGTGCCGAACACAGCGCGGCTCAAAGTGCTGGTGGGGCAGGAGGTACAGGCGGGGGACATGCTGACCGAAGGGTCACAGAACCCGGACGACATCCTGAACGTGCTAGGACCACAATCGGTGCAGAAGTACCTGGTGGACGAAGTGCAGCGGGTGTACCGGTCGCAGGGAGTGGGGATCAACGACAAGCACATCGAAGTGATCGTGCGGCAGATGCTGCGCAAAGTGCGCGTGGAAACGCCGGGCGACACCGAACTACTGCCGGGCGAGCTGATCGACCGGTTCGCCATTGACGAAGTGAACCGCTCGGTGCTGGCGCAGGACGGGGAGCCGGCGACGGCCAAGACAGTGCTGTTGGGCGTGACCAAGGCCAGCCTGAACACGGAATCCTTCCTGGCGGCGGCCTCATTCCAGGAGACCACGCGCGTCTTGACGGACGCGGCGATCTCGGGGAAGAAGGACCGGCTGGCGGGATTGAAGGAGAACGTGATCATCGGCAAGCTGATCCCGGCAGGGTCGGGCATGTTCGCGCGCACGCGGCGGCCCAACCCGGTGGCGGCCTTCCTGGGCGGCCCGGACGGGGACGGCGGGGTGGCGCTGGAAGACGGCGACGCCAGCGCCTTTGCCGAGGAGGAAGTGGGCAGCGCCGCGGCCCTGCTGGGCGCGGGCGACGCCGACCTCTTCCAGCCCGATGAGCCCGGCTCCCTCGGGGAGTAAGGGAGTAAGCGTACATCTGGCCCATAAGGGCTTGGGCGCATAGCGAGGGAGGGAGGAAGCTGCTGAGCTTGCTCCCTCCCTCGCTATGTGTGACGGCCTCACGACTCGTGGGCAGCGTTGGGGAAGCCTTTACCTGTCGTCGTCGACTCTGCTCGTCTGCTGCCGCGCTGGCTCCGGGGCCGCGGTTGCTGTCCTGATGGTTGCGATAGGGATGTACAGCTTATCAGGGATGGCGTCAAAGCTGATGAAGCCGAAGCCTTGGTAGAAGAGGACGGCATGCTCGTCGACAGCGTCCACCACGACGACAACCGCACCCAGTTGCGTCTGTTGGATCGATACGCATCGTTGCAGAGCGTCACGCAAAAGCCACCGTCCCACCTCCGTACCTCGAAACGCCATGTCGCGCGCCAGTTGGCCGATCAGGATTGCTGCCTGCAGATCGTAGCGGGGCAATCCCTTGGCGAGGTGCTCCGGCAGACTCGCCGTCTCGACGGACGTGGCGCTCAACGTATAGAAGCCCGCGACCTTATCGGTCGGGATGTGCCGCATGACATAGACACGCGTGCCACCGCCCCTATGCTGCTGCCGCGCCAACTCGCGCATGTACTGGTCGAGTTGGGGGTTGCCGCACGAGAAAGCCGCTCGTTTGTGTGCTTTCACGAGCGGCTCGACGATAAACTCGGCGATATCCACCCTACATGTCGCTCTGAACGACGCGATGCTGAGCGAACAACGCGCGCAAGGCCTCGTTTGGCTCCGGCGGGTTGATGATCGCCTCGGCGAAGGCCACGCTGTCCTCGGCGGTTAAGGTGATCACACGATGCTCACGGATCAGCGCCTCGGCCCGTTCGCGCGAACTATTGACCATGAAGTCGGACACCGAAAGGCCGCACAAATCCGCTGCCTGCTCGATGACCTGTTTTACCGGCGGCGTCAGGCGTGCCTGGACCCGCTCGCTACGCAGCCGACGTTGCCGGGCGCTGGTCATCGTTTTGGCCGTTGTCGTCGTCATCGCCTCATTCCCTTATCCTCCGTACACAACCCTTATGCCTATAATGTAGCCAGACTGGCTCCGTTAGTCAAGCGGCCTATCCTCCCTAACACGCCGCGCCGGTCAACGTTGGCCATACCATGATAAGGCCACGCAGACGTTGTACAGTTATGACGGCCTATGACGCGGACGAGGCCAGCGCCTTTGCGCCCACGGATACAGATGCGCGCCCAGCACCAGCCAGAACGCGCCGGTCAGCGCGCCGCCCACCACATCGCTGGGCCAATGCTCGCCCTCGAGCACGCGCGACGGCCCCATCAGGACGATCAGCGCGATCAGTACTACCCTGATGGCCCACAAAGCCCATGACCACACCTGAGCAGAGCGCAGCCTCCCCGCTGGCAGGCTCCAGGATCGGACGCTGAGGAAAAGCAGGAACCCGAAGAAGGCAAACGCGTGGACCACGTGCCCCGAGGGGAAGCTGAAGTAGTTTGTGATATGGCGCAGCACGTGTACACCGTACCCGTTCGGACGTGGGCGTTGCACAACCTCGTTGAGCAGGTAGCTGGATAGGTCGCCGAGAACGGCTGTCAGCACGCCAAACAGGGCGTCAAGCCAGCGCCGCGACACCAACAACACCAGCACAATGGCGACCAACGCGACGGCCGAGGGTTGCGGCCAGTTGATGGTGCTGACGCTGTCGACCAGCGCGGTCAGGGCCTGGTGCGGGAGCAACGCGTGCTGCAGGTCCAGCGTCGCGCCGACGTCGCCGGGCAGCGGGCCGGGATGTCCCTTGACCGCGACGGCCAGCGCCGCGACCAGGACCGCCAGCAGCACTTCAGCGGCCAGGAACACGCCGTGCCCGCGCGTCCCCAACGCGCCCTGCCCGCCCTGCCGCCGCGCCGACGTAGGGCTGACGCCTCTTTCCGCTGGCGCGCGTGTCTTTGACGTGGTGGTCATCGCTTCCTCCTCATTGCACTCGATTGCACTCGATTGCACTCGCTAGCGCCGCGTCAGGCAGCATCATAGGACGGACCCAATCGGGACGAGTCATGGCAATACGCATGCCAGAAGCCTACATATCGCTCGATTACCCTCGTCATTCATCGCCCATTCACGCGCACAGGATAGACCGGCGGTGCGTCCAGCATGATACCGCGACAACGTCGTCGGCACAATCCGGCGCCATCCAGGCCGTCGCCGGCTTCAGCCACATGATGCTCCGTGTATGCGCGCCAACGGCGGCGCTTGGCGAGGCTATATCGCCGACTGCCGTATACTGGCTGCTAGTAGCAACACCATCCCTGAACGAAAGGCAAAGGCAGCTCATGGTGACGACAACGATCTCGACGCGGGCGCGGACCGTAATGAAGAGGGCGGCGCTGGCCGCCTATACAAGTAGTGTAGCTATCGCGTTGGGCGCCGGCCCCTCCATGGCGTCCGCCGCCTCTCATACGCCACGCGCGCATGGCCATGCGCTAACACAGCCGATCCGTCGCGCGACCACTATCACCGTCGCCCCCAGCCGGATCGCGGGCTCACTTGGTGTGCTGGAAAACATCCCGCAGACCTTGAACAACTGCGGTCCGGCCTCGATGGCCGAGGTGCTGGCCTACTGGGGTATCCAGCGCACGCAGGACGAGACGGCGGCTGTCTTGCGCGCCGACGGCAATCCATTTGGCATGTCGCCCTACGCTATTCCCAGCTATGCGCGTGGCCTGGGCCTGGAGGCGCTGGTCGCCCCCGAGGGCACGCCGCGGCTGGTCAAGGCGCTGATCAGCAACGGCTTCCCGGTCATCGTGAGCCAGCGGGTCAGCCTGGAGGACCACTACCAGCACTACCGGCCCATTGAAGCCTATGACGACCGGCAGGGCGTCTTCATTAGTAGCGATCCGTACATGGGTCCGGGCTACAGCATCCCCTATGCTGCCTTTTCACAAATCTGGACGACGAGCAATGGGCGCTTCGTGGCGCTCTATCCGCCGGCCAAAGCCTCGCTGCTCAAAGCCGTGCTCCTCTCGGCCGGTTGGAACGCTGGACAGGCGTTCGCGCGCGACATCGCGGTCACGGAGCATCGCATGCGCCACCCCGAGCAAAACAACTCCGCCTGGGGTAATTCGGCGGCCCTCCATTGGAGCGGCGCCAGGAGCTATCCCTACCTGACGTTGGCCTGGGACAATCTGCAACTCGGCCGCCTCTCCACGGCTCGGGCAAACCTCCAGCAGGCGGTACGGCATGGCGCGTCGCCCCTGACCATATCCTGGATCCGCGGCGAGTTCCCCGTGCGCTACACGGGGTAGGACAAGCAGCGAAACAGAAAGCAACGCCGCGCCGGCCCCCACGTCCCGCCTGGGCTGGTCCCCCGCCACCGCGTCACGCCTCCTCACCCGCTCTCCAGCCTGTGCGAGCGGTTCCTGACGCGGGATAGACATGAAGCCGCCTGGCAGGTATCTGCCGGGCGGCTTCGTCGTCCGTGAGACCGACGCCGTCTACGCGCCGTGATTCTCCACCCGTACACATGCAGCCTCGCTCGAAGGAGTGACGAGCGCCTCACCGGCGGCGATCAGCAGGCGGCCCAGGCCGGAGCGGAGCGCACGCGGGGGACGCGCGCGTAGCTGTCGAGCCTGCGCATCCATCCGTGCGGTCGCTCGTAACTCGCGCAAGTGCTGCTCCACGCACACGGTGCGGTAGTCGTCGTTATTCGCGTAGGCTATCATCTCGACTGCTCCTCTCCTGAGCTACCAGGGGCCGCGAAGGACGGTCGTCCCCCTTTCCCCCACACGCATAGTCTACGACAAGGTGGGTGACAACAGTGTGTCAGTCTTTCCAGTTTCCAGTTTCCAGTTTCCAGTTGCTAGTTGCCAGTTGCCAGTTGCTAGTTGCTAGTTGCTAGTTGCCAGACGATAACGTATACAATAGAGCACACATGGCGACCAACGACGACCAACGAAAAAGAGGTGGCGCGGGGACCGTCGGCGTGCATGACCACTGGCCTTCGTACGAAGCGTCGGGGGAAGTGTTTGCCGTGTCGAAAGAAAGGTGGACTTGAGCAATGGACATGTGGGGATGATTGCCAGACAGGAGGGTTGTCTGCGCCTGCTGACCTGGAACATCCAGCAGGGCGGCGGGAAACGCTGGCCGCGCATCGCCGAGTACATCCGGCGTCAGGGCGCCGACGTGGTCGTGCTGACCGAGTTCCACCCGGCTAGCGGGCGCGACCTGCGGGTACGGCTGGCCATGATAGGCCTGGTGTACCAGATAGCAGCGGCAACATCCGGCAACGACAACACCATCCTCGTCGCCTCTACCACGCGACTCGAACGGGTCGAGGGGAGCCTTCCTCTGCGGGGTCTCCCACCCGAGACGTGCGCGCGATTGCAACGACGCTGGCTCGACCTACGCCTGCCCGCCTGGTCGCTACACGGAACCGATACGCCGTCCGATGGGCGCGCGACCGTCCCACTCTCCCTCGGCGGGGTACACGCCCCGGCCGCCGATGGTCCCATCCCACTAGCCGAGAAACCGCGGCTGCAACGCGAGACGGATTGCTTCTGGACAGCGTTGCGGCCGCTGCTCCAACGCCGGCGCGGCACGCCCTATGTGTTGATCGGCGACCTCAATACCGGCCTGGCCCTCGATCAACACATCGCCGGCATCTCCGACGGCGCGGCCTTCTTCGGCGCGCCACATGTCGCCGCGTTGCGGGACGAGGGCTGGCTCGACGCCTGGCGCCAGTTGCACGGGGAGCGGCAGGAATACACCTGGCGTCACGGCCGTCGCGGCGGCTGGCGACTCGACGGGGCCTGGCTCTCGCCCGCGCTGCGTCACACGCTGATCGCGGCCCGACACCGCCATGCCGCGCGCCGTCCCTACACGGCGCCGGATCGCGGCGTCACACGGATGCAGCGCCTGTCCGACCACTCGGCCCTCATCGTCGATATTCAGGCTACCTGCCTCGACGACGTGGCGGTTCCCTTCCCCACGATACTCTTCTGATACATCATTTTGCCCTCCTCATTTCTAACGTGCGGCGAGTACAAGCCGGTGAACGCGGTCTGTGAATTCTACGTACAGGGGACCTGCGACTGCGGTCGCATGGCAGCGGACGACGACTGCGGTCGGGAAAGCAGGCGCCCGCCCCACCGAGCCAGGCGCATCGTCAGGCCCGCGTCGGCGCCGCAGTGCCCGTGTGCTGCCATGCGACCGCGGTCGTAGGTGTAGAATTCACAGACCGTGAGTCGGCGAAAGGCTGACAGCGGGTGTCAGCCTCGTCGTGGTATGCTCGTCGTATGCAGAAGACAGAGCGCCTGATGGCGATTACGCTGCTGTTGCAGGCGCGCGGCCGCATGACGGCGGAGCGCCTCGCCGAGATCACGGGCGTCTCCACGCGCACCATCTACCGCGACATGGACGCGCTCTCGCTGGCCCATGTGCCCGTCACCATGGAGTACGGGCCGGGCGGCGGCTACTTCCTGCCCGAGGGCTACCGGCTCGACCCGACCATCTTCACCAGCGAAGAGGCCGTCGCGCTGATGCTGGGCAGCTCCGTGGCCGGCGACTACCGCCTCTTCGAGAGTAACGATGGCCTGCGCCGCGCCCTCTTCAAGCTCGAAGCGGCCCTGCCCGAGGAGTATCGCGCCGATGTGCGCGCGGCGCGTGAGCGCATCGTGTTCGACACCACGGCCTGGCACGCCCGGCCCACCACGACGCCGCACCTGGAAACGTTGCGCGCGGCCGTGTGGAACGCGCGGCGGCTCGACGTGCTCTACCCGCGCTCGGATGGGCAAGGCACGGCGTGGCGGCGCGTCGAGCCGTACGGCCTCGCCTGCAAGGCCGGAACCTGGTACCTGGTGGGCTACTGCCACATGCGCCGGGACTTCCGCACCTTCCGCGTCTCGCGCATCGCCGACCTCTCGGTGCGCGACGAGGCGGTGAAGCCGCGCCCCGATTTCGACCTGCACGCCTACTGGGCCGAGGCGCGCCAACGCTTCGAACAGCAAACCAAGCCGCTGGCGCTGACCCTGCGCCTCAGTCCGCGGGCGCGATCGCGCGCCTGGGACGGCTACACCATCCGCCAGGAGCCGGATGGGGCCGCCGTGGTGCGCGTGGACACCGAGTCGGTCGAGGCCGCTGTCGCCTATGCCCTCTCCCTGGGCGCCACGGTCATCGTGCTCGACCCGCCCGCGGTCCGCGACGCCGTGGCCACGGCCGCCCGCGAACTGGCGGCGCTCTACGCGGAGGCGCCGGCTGTCAGTAGCCAGGCGCCAGAACTCGTGGGCAGCGCCTGACCCTCTCTGCCCTACTCTGTCCACGGTAGCGGACGCATGCGCCGATTACCGATAGCCATGCGGGAACAACCCCTTCGGATGGCGCCGGTTGGTACCGATGTCGCATTGACGCGCACCACGCGGACCGTCTATGCTGGCCACGTCAAAGGCAGACAACTGTTTGGACGTGAGTGGGGACGCGTGGCTAAGATACTCCTTGTCGACAACGACGCCTATCTGGCCGACTTGCTCTGCTACGCGCTGGCGCGCGAGGGCTTCGACATCGCCGCCGCCAACACAGGGCGCGAGGCGCTGCGCCTGGTGCAGGCCGAGGGGACGGATCTGGTTATCCTGGACGTCGCGATGCCCGACATGGACGGCTTTCGCCTGCTGGCGGCGCTACGGGCGGTCTCACAGGCGCCGGTGGTGGTCCTGACCGACCGCTCACGGGACGAGGACGTCATCGCCGGATTCGAGAACGGCGCCGACGACTACGTGGTCAAACCCTTCAACATGCAAGTCCTGGTCAACCGCGTCAAGGCGGTGCTGCGCCGAACTGGCGCGCGGCCGGCGCAGCCGCAGTCCGGGGCGCACACCTACCGCGTCGGGTCGGCCGTCTTCGACCCCGCGGCCTATGACCTGCTCAGCCCGACGATGACGGTTCACCTGACCCCGACGGAAGGCCGCGTGCTGGGACTCCTCTTGATGCACGAGGGCCAGGCATTCTCGGCCGAGCGCATCCTGGAGCATATCCGCGGCTACAACACGAGCAGCAGCGCGAGCGTGATCAAGACGCATATCCGGCATCTGCGCGAGAAGATCGCCCTCCTACCGGACAGGCCGCAGCCGATCCGCACCCTGCCCGGCCTCGGCTACGCCGCGCATCAGATTGACGAGAACGGCGAGGCGCTGGCGCAGGCGGACAGCACCCAGCGGGCTCCGGGCGGCGCGCCAGCACATCTCCAGCCGGCGGCACTGCGCATACCGTTCCGTGCCATCCGCCCGTGAGTCTTTGTGGACGCTCCCCTGGCGTTTCCACTGAGACCGCGGCGGACAATTCGTTGGCGCGCGGAAGGTTCGGGGTGATCTGGGGGCGCGAGCATGGTAACATGCCTTAATCAGGCTGGTCCGTTTTTACTCCCGATCATAACCGCGCCTCAACCAGGATCTCAACGCGATTGCGAGTGCCATGAGAACAAGACCGTGTCCACGCCGTGCCGCTTGCCGGTATGGCGTTCTAAGCGTGCTCTGGTCGTGCCTCCTGGCCCTCACGGCGCTGGCATGGCTGGTGGAGACCGGCCGGGCCTATTGGTGGTGGGACTTCACGCTGGCCCACCTTGCCGCGCGGAGCGCCAATAGCTATGTGCATACCGTCACGATCGCGGTGTACCGGGCGCTCAACGTCCCGGGCGACCCACGCGTCGCCGCTGTGCTGACGCTGGCGGCCATGCTGGTCCTGGCGCGGCGGCGCGCCGGGTGGGCCACGCTGCTGCCGCTCCTGCTGCTGGCCACCATGCCGGTCGAATACGCGGCCAAGGATCTCATCTATTCCCCGCCGCCAACGCCGGAGGTGATCCTGCGGCCCTCGGCGGCCGACGCGCTCCCCTACTATACGGAGCAGAGTTTCGCCCCCTGCCCGGCGGCGGCGGCCTCCCCGCTCGGGATACTCGACGACGTGTCCTGTCCGGGCGGCTCGTTCCTGAGCGGCGCGGCGGCCCGCATCGTCATCGTAGCCGGCATCGCGCTGTGGTGGACGGCGCGCCAACGTTGGCGCGTTTGGTTGCGGCTAATACTGGCGCTGGCGCTCGTGGCCTACGTGATTGCCGCGGGCGTCGGGCGCGTCTACCTGCGCTGGCACTGGCCCAGCGACGTCATCGGCGGCTACCTATTGGGCACGATCTATCTCTGCATCATACTGCTCGTCACTCAACCGCGCCGCGTGTCACAAATTATGCCAATCCGGTAGCAACGCTATGATGCTTCGCGATGCCCTTCAGCAGATGCGGGGGTAGGAATCGGCAGAGATCGCCCGGGGAGCGGTTCTATGCCCGGACCATCGCCGTAGAGATACATCACCTCCAGGTGTCCGGCGATCGCTTCACGGATGTTGCGTTCGCAATCCTCGCGGGTAGTGCCGGTGCTGATGCAGCCCGGCAGTTCCGGTACCCAGGCGGCCCAATTGTCGGGCGCTTGCTCGTAGACGACCTCGAACGACTCGGGTGAACGATAAACGAGTGCATCAATCATGTGTCCTGGCCCTCCAAACCGGCCTGTCGCCGTATGCTCCCTACTGTACCGAGCGGCAGGTCGTCTCCCGAATGTCCAGGGATCGTAACCGTGCCTGGCTTGGATGGCGTCATGCCATTTTAGGATAACGTGAGACCCGGTACGCGCGCGCCGATTGCCGCCTCGGCCGCGCGTAGCCGCGCATCGAGCGGTCCCGAGACGACCACGTAGGGCCGTCCCTGGTCCCCGAGCGCCTCGATAAAGCGGCGATGCATCCAGGGCCGCACGTGCTCGCCGTCGCGCGTGCCGTCCTGCTCGAAGGGAATGTCGATGTCCGTCAGCACGTAGAGGTCGGGGCGGCGCGCGGCGGCGACGGCGGCGACGGCGGCGACGGCCTCCGAGGGCGCGCCCATGTAGCGCTCGTGCCAGATCGACGTGGCGAACGCGTCGGTGTCGCAGATCAGGACGCGGTTGGCCTGGCGCAGCGCCGCGTCTTCCCGCCGGCTCTGTTCGCGCGCGATGTGGACGAACTCCTCGCTCCGCCACAGCGACGGCCGCGGACCCGCCGCTTTGATCTCGCAGTACGGGCGCGCAAACTCGGGTACCCAGACCGTACGGTACCGCTCGGCCAGCGCGCGGGCCAGCGTCGTCGTGCCGCTGGATTCGGCGCCCACCACCACTATGCGGGCGGCGAAGTAGGCGCGCACGCAGGGCGCGATATAGTCCCACCAGGCGAAGGGGTCGGCGCGCACCTGTGTCCCCGAGCAGGGCACGGTCGCGCGGGCGCGGTCGACGAGCACGTGGACGCTGCCCATCAGGGCGGCGTAGCGATTGCCGTAGTCCTCCGACGAAAAGACGGCGTCCGGCGCATAGCCCAGCCAGCGCACCGTGTTCTCGGCCCAGACGCGCGAGTCATCGGTTGAGTCCTCGTCGTCGACGCGCATCACCCGCGCCTCGGGGTGCAGCTCTTGCAGCCAGGCAGCGCGCAGGCGGCCCGGAATCGTCTGCTCCGGGTTGTCACAGACGATGACCGTGACCCGCGCGGCTTGCGCGCAGGCCACGTCGATCAGGTAGCTGTGCCCCCGGTGCGGGGGGTAGAACTTGCCGATCACGACGCCCGTGCGAAAAGTCCGGTCAGACATGGGCCACCCCCAGATCGACGGGCACCCCATCCTCGCCCGCGGCCGCGCCCGCCGTCGCTCGCCGGGACGCGGGTATTGCCGCGGCGGGCGCCTGCGCCCGTAACGCCGCGCGCCATTGCAGCAGGCCGGCGACGCACATGGCGAGGAAGAGGGCATAGAGGACGGCCGTCAGGGGTAAGCCTTTGGCCGCGTACAGGCCCACGTAGACGATGTCGGCGGCAATCCAGACGGTCCAGTTTTCCAGCAGCTTGCGCGTCAGCATGTACTGGGCGATGAGGCTCAACACCGTGGTCAGCGCGTCCCAGAACGGCGCGGCGTCGTCAACCCGCGCCAGGCCCACGGTCATCACGCCCGTCGCGACGACCCCGATGGCCGCCAGCGCCAGCGTGGCGCCCGCACGGGTGCGCGAGATAGGTAACTCCGTCCGGCCCGTCCCGCCGCGCAGCCACCAGTACCACCCCAGGACCTCGAGCACGAGGTAGACGACCTGCAGGCTGGAATCCGCGAAGAGGTGGGCACGGACGAAGAGAAGCAGGAAAAACCCGTTGTTGAGGATGCCGATGGGCCAGTTCCAGATATTGCGCTTCACGGTCAGCCAGACGCCCCAGGCGCCGGTCACGAAGCCCAGGACCTCGGTGATATCGAGGGGCAGCCGGTGCGTCAGCGAGCCCACCACCAAAACCAGTGAGAGCGCCGTCCCCGCCGCGTAGCCAATGCGCTCGACGACCGTCATCGTTCCTCCTTCATTCATCCATCTATATTCATCTATCACGTTTGCCGCGGCGAGGGACGCTTGATGGTGTGGCTGAGCAGGCTGGCCGGCCCCTTGCGGTACAGGGTGGCCGGCCGGCCGCGCCCGGCTTCATGGGCGCGGCGCACCTGGCCGTCGAGGGGCGTGACGAATCCCCGCGTCTCGAGCACGGAGCGCCGGAAATTGTTGGGGTCCAACTCCATGTCCCACACCGTCTCGTACACGCGACGGAGGTCGGCGATGGTGAACGGCTCCCGCACGAAGGAGAGGGCCACCGTCGTGTACTCGAGTTTGGACCGCGCGCGCTCGACGCCGTCGCGCAGGATCGTGGCGTGGTCGAAGGCCAGGCGCGGCGCATCGTCCCCCGCAAGGTCCTCAATGGGCCAAAAGCGGACGTGTCCCCCCGCCACGAGCGCGGCGGACAACGCAAGGTCCGGCGTCAGCGCCACGTAGCTCACCGAGACGACGCGCATGCGCGGGTCGCGGCCCGGCCGGCCGTACGTGCCAATCTGCTCGAGGTGGATGCCTGGCGGCAAGACGCCCACGCCGGTCTCGCGCGCCAGGGTATGCCAGGCCGCCTCGGGCAAATCCTGCTGCTCGCCCACGAAGCCGCCGGGCAACGCCCACATACCCTGTTGCGGGGGTTCCAGGCGTTTGACCAGGAGCACGGCGAGGCGTCCCCGGTGAATCGTCAACACCACCACGTCGGCGGTCACCGCGAACGGCGGGAACGCGCGCGGATCGTAGCGGGCAAGGAACGCCGCGTCCAAGTCGTCGCTCGACTGCAAGGACAACAGGTCGGTCAGGACACTATCAGCACCCATATCCATCCCATCCTCCTTTATATAGTCATGTTGACCCTAATTCGAGTATACACCATTTTAGTTCTCTTTGACTATAAAGGGCAGCGCCCTACAAGCGGATGACAATTGTCACCCCCATCTCCTGACCGCGCACACTACCGCACCGGACGCCGTCGCGCGACAATAGCCGTGTACGGATGGGGTCCCGCTCGGGAGGCTCCCGCCAGGATTAGGAAAGGAAGGGTAGCATCATGGCAAGCGTCACACGGTGGATTTTGCGGCATCGGCTGATCGTCGCCGCGTTCTGGATCGTCGTCGCCCTCGTCGGCATGGCCTCGTCCGCGTCGGCCACCAAGGCCCTCTCGCAGCGGTTTGCCCCGCCCGCGGGGTACGAAGGCGTGGATACGAACAACGCGATCCTCCATACCTACGGCACGGGCGGCGACGCGGCCCCGCTGGTCCCCGTCATCGTTCTGCCGCGCGGCGCGACCGTGGTCACCCCCGGCGTCAGGGGACAACTCGCCGCGGCCTTCGCGGCGGTCGGGGCAGCGCTGCCGGGCGCGCGCGTCGTCTCCTACGCCTCGACCGGTAACCGCGCCTTTGTCTCCGCCGATGGGCGCACGACCTTTGCGCTGGTCTACCCGCCCGTCCGCGGGGGCTTGCAGGCGCCGCCCGTGCCCGCGGTCACGCGAGCCTTGATAACGCATCCCATCGTGGGGGCGTGGGTCCGCGTTACCGGCCGCGACGCGCTGGCCTCGTGGAGCAATGGTGGCGGAGGCACGCCGGGCGTGCTGGTCCCGGCCCTGGTCTCCTTGTTTGGGCGCTGGAACTGGTGGCTGCCGGCGTTCCCGGCGCGCCTGCTGCGCGTCCAGCCGTCTCTGATGCGCACCGGACCCACGACCGTGAGCATGGAGGGCGCGTCCACGGCCAGCGCGGCCCGCTAAACCGCGGGGGCCTTTGACCCAAGTCGCATGGCAAACGATGGACACTGAAGTGTCAGAGGAGCCTGCGACTGCGGTCGCATGGCAGCAAACGGACACTGCGGTGTCAGGAAAGGACGAGGGGATGTTGGGGCGTCAGCCCGTACGCATGAACGATGGCGAACGGCTCCGCCAATTCCACCCGACCGCAGTCGGCGTCCGCTTCCATGCGACCGCAGTCGCAGGCTGGTTGCATGCCGCACGGGCGCCTTCGTAATTATCCTGACCTACCTCCGGCGGACCAACCATGCGCTGCGCTTCGCGCGCGACCATGCACGACCTGCTGGGGCACGACCTCGCGCGCATCGCGCTGCAGAGCGAACTGGCCGAGGCCCTTGTCCTCGCGGCGCCCGACCAGGCCATTGTTGCGATGCGCGAGGTGGGGGACGCGGCGCGCACGGCGCTGCGGGAGGTCCGCGGGGCCGTGGCCGGCTACCGGCGGCCAACGCTGGCGAGCGAACTGCGCGGCGCGGGGGAGATCCTGGCCGCGGCCGGCATCGCCTACCGCTGCGAGGGTGAGGTCGGCGCGCTGCCGCCCGCCGTCGAAGCGGTCCTGGCATGGGCGGTGCGCGAGGGGGTGACGAACGCCGTCAAGCACAGCCGCGCGCGGCACTGCACTGTCCGCGTCACGCGGGAGGGGGGATACGCTGGCGTCGAGGTGTGCGACGACGGCACGGGCGCGGGTACGGGCAGCTGCGCGGACGGCCCGGGCGCGCTGACCTCGGGGGAGGGCGGCAGCGGCCTGCCAGGGCTCGCCGAGCGCGCGGCCGCCGAGGGTGGACACTGCAAGGCCGGCCCCCGTCCCAGCGGGGGATTCTGCCTCTCCGTTATGCTTCCGGTCGCGACGGACACCGCTGTCGAGACCATGGCTGCGGATCGTCCTGCCGCCCGGATTGGGACGGGAGGCCAGCGGTGATCCGGGTGCTGCTGGCCGAGGATCAGGGCACGGTGCGGGATGCGCTGGCCATTTTGCTGGGGTTGCAGCCCGACATCGAGGTCGTCGCCACGCTGGCGCGGGGCGACGAGGTGGTCGGGGCGGCCATGGTGGCGCGGCCGGACGTGGCCCTGCTGGACATCGAGATGCCAGGACTGAACGGGCTGGAGGCCGCGGCGCACCTGCGCGATCGTCTGCCAGCCTGCAAGGTGCTCATTCTGACCACCTTTGGGCGGCCCGGCTACCTGCGCCGCGCCATGGCCAGCGGGGTGATGGGCTTCCTGGTCAAGGAAGCTCCGGCCGCCCAACTGGCGGTGGCTATCCGCCGCGCCATGGTGGGCGAACGCATCGTCGACCCAGGGCTGGCCACGGCGGCCCTCAGCGAGGGCGACAGTCCGCTCACCGAGCGGGAGCGCGAGGTGCTGGTGGCGACCGCGCGCGGGGAAAGCATCGCCGAGATAGCGCGGGCGCTGTACCTCACCGAGGGCACGGTGCGCAACTACCTCTCCGAAGCCATCGGCAAAGTGGGTGCGCAGAACCGCGTCGACGCCGCGCGTATCGCCGAGCAGCGGGGCTGGTTGTAGCTGCCTGACTCTGCAACGGGAACGCCGAAAAAGCGCGCCGATAGCCCAAATCGGTGAGTTATACATCATGGCGGGCGCGCGGCGCGCGGCCTATGATGGGAATGGGACGAGACATCACCTGTCCGCCCCTACGATCCCTGAAGAGGTAGAACCAGGAGCGCCACGCATGGAGCAGATACAGACACCAACGGCGATGCAGGTTGTCCCCCCGTGCCCGGCCTGCGGCCGCCGCGATAGCCTCGTCGTGCTGGGTACGCGGCTGGACCGCGCGCATCCCGTGCTGGTCTGGCGCACGGGGCGCACGTTCATCTGCACCTGCCTCGGCTGCGAGGCTGTCGTGACCCTGCGGGAGCAGCCAGCGCGGCACGGGCAGAGCGCCGCGTAGCACCGGTTGATCAAACCAACCTGCCTGAGACAGTACTAAGCCCTGAGCACGTCGGGCAGTACGCTCCGATAAACCAGCAGATCCTCTTCGCCGAAGAGGACGAACAGGACGCGCCGGAGTCGGCTACCGCCCCGCAGGTACTCCACCGTCGTCTCCAGGGCGATGCGCGCCGCCTGGTCGATAGGGTACCCGTAGGTACCGGCGCTGATCGCGGGAAAGGCAATCGAGGCCGCGTCGTTCTCCTCGGCCACGCGCAGGGAGTTGCGGTAGGCGCTGGCGAGCAGCTCGGGCTCACCGAAGTCGCCGCCGTCCCACACTGGACCAACCGTGTGGATCACGTGGCGCGCGGGCAGCAAGCCGCCGGTGGTGATCACGGCCTCCCCCGTCTCGCACCAACCGATCTTGAGGCACTCCGCAAGGAGCGCCGGGCCGGCCGCGCGGTGCACCGCCCCGTCGACCCCGCCGCCGCCAAGCAGGCTTTCGTTGGCCGAGGTGACGATCGCATCGACCACGACCGTCGTGATGTCGCCGCGCATCAACTCGACCGTCGCGTCGCCTACCCGCGCATGGTCAAGGTCGCCGAGGTCGAGGTCGTGAATAAGGTCATTCATGGGGGTAGTATACACTCTGCTCGATCCAGGTCCGGAGCGTCTCGCTCGTGAACTCGGTCGAGATGACGGTGACGGGCACGTCGTAGCGGCGTTCGTCGGTGAGCTGCTGCGGGTCGCGGGTGACGCGCTCGGGCGCCGGGGTCGCGCGCTCGCGGAACGCGGCGCGCGCCTTGTCGTCGAGGTCGGCGAGGTCGGCGAGGTCCTGGTCCGCGAAGGCCGACCAGTCCGGCAGCGGGACCTCGCCGTTCTCGGCCGGGTACCCGTCGGCGACGGCGGCGCCGTCGCGCGTGGGGAAACCGCCGACGTAGACGACGCGGGCGACCCGGTCGGGCCACGCGTCGACCGCGACGTGGGCGATCGCGCCGGCGGCAGAGTGCCCGACGAGCACGACCTTGCCGTCGGCCGGGTCGACGGAGTCAATGACCGCGATGACCGCGTCGACGTGGTCGCGCAGGCTGATCCCGGAGCGGTCGGCGTCCTGGGACTCCATACCGGGCAACGTGATCGGGTGGGTGCGGCGCCCCGCCTGCTCGAGGACGGGAACGACCTTCTCCCACGACGATCCGTCGAGCCAGAGGCCGGGAATCAGGATGATGTCCATGCGGCCCTACATATAGCGCTGATCGTGGGCATTGCTGGGGTGGTCGGCCGTCCCACGGTCGCGCGTCCCACGAGGGGTCGCCATGCGCACGTCCACGGCGTGGGGACCCTTCCCTTGCAGGCCATGCATGATGGTACAGGTGACGCGGTCGCCGAGGCGCAGCCGCTCGGGGGTCACATCGACCAGCGCCGAGCGAAGGAAGGACACGTCGTCGCGTCCGTGAGCGGGTCGAATAAAGCCGCAGCCGTCGTCAGGGATGAGCGTGATCGTACCATCCATGGGTGCTCCTCGTCGACACATGCGGGCACAAGAGACGGCGGCCGTGATGGACAGGCCAGACCGGCGGATGATCGGCCGCGGGCATTGCGCCCACGAGACCGTCACCCCCTATGCGCATGTGACACCTCCAGTATACCATTATGTTGCCTTCCCCTCGGCTCTTTGAGCGTATACCGCGCGGTCTGAAATTATTGTTGGCGCGCAAAAGTCCCAGTCCACGCACGTATCAGCTATCGTTCCCGAGCCCGGCGTATACTGCTCCCAGGAACACACGGCCTTGCTCCCGGCAAAGAGAAGGAGGATCGGATGACGGATCGCACACGCGGCCGTTTGGACCACGAGACGGTCTTCACGCTGGAGGCCACGCCGCTGACATTCGGCCCCGGCGCCTCGGACGAGGCGGGGTGGGAGCTCAAGCGCCTGGGGGCGACGCGCGTGCTGCTGATCTCCGACCCCGGCGTCGTGCACCTCGGCATCGTCGAGCGCATCGTCGCGGGCATCGAGCGCGAGGGCATCGCCTGCGAGGTCTTCGCGCGGGCGCGCGTCGAGCCGACGCTCGACTCGTTGCGGGAAGCGGCCGACGTTGCGCGCGACGGCCGCTTCGACGGCTTCGTCGGGGTCGGCGGCGGGTCGAGCCTGGACACGGCCAAAGTGGCCGACCTCGTGGCCACGCATCCCGCTCCCATCATCGACTACGTCAACGCCCCCGTCGGCGGCGGGCGCAAGCCGCCCTCCCCCCTCATGCCGCTGCTCGCCATCCCTACCACGGCCGGCACGGGCTCCGAGGCTACCACGGTCGCGGTGCTGGACATCCCGGAGCAGCGGGTCAAGACCGGCATCTCGCACCGCTATCTGCGGCCCAACCGGGGCATCGTCGACCCCCTGCTGACCCTCTCGCTACCGCCGGAGGTCACCTCCTCGTGCGGGCTCGACGTGGTCTGCCACGCCGTCGAGTCGTTCACCGCGCGCCCCTACGACGCGCGGCCCGCGCCCGCCTCACCCGACGAGCGCCCGCCCTACCAGGGCTCCAACCCAATCGCGGACCTCTGGTCGGGGTACGCCCTGGGCTCCGGGGGCCGGTATCTGCGCCGCGCGGTGGCCGACGGCGGTGACCTCGAGGCGCGCGGCGCCATGATGATGGCGGCCTCGCTCGCCGGCATCGGCTTCGGCTCGGCCGGCGTACACATCCCCCACGCCTGCGCCTACCCCATCGCCGGGCTCAAGCACGCCTACCAGCCTCCGGGCTACCCCGACGACCACCCCTTCGTGCCGCACGGCCACTCGGTCATCGTGACCGCCCCGGCCGCCTTCCGCTTCACCTACCCGTCCGACCCCGAGAAGCACCGCCGCGCCGCCGAACTGCTGGCCGGCCGCCCCATCGCCGCGGCCGACGAGGACACCCTGCCTGGCGTGCTGGTCGACCTGATGCGGGACGTGGGCGCGCCGCGCGGGCTGCGGGCGCTCGGCTACGACGAGGGGGACATCCCGGCGCTTGTCGAGGGCGCGCTCAAGCAACAGCGCCTGCTGGTGCTGGCGCCGCGCGCCGCCGGCCCCGACGACCTCGCCGCGATCCTGCGCGCGTCGCTGGACAACTGGTAGCCCCTTCGGTGTTGCGCCATTAAGGAGGCTTGTATGTGTAACCTCTCCCAACCGACCGCGGTCGGCCCATGGCTGACTGGCCCCCGACCAACTGCGGCTGGACCGGGACCAGCTGCGGCTGGTCCCGGTCCAGCGCGGTCGTTTGCCATGCGACACATGCGGACTAGCCCCCCGACCCCTAGCCGCGGGTTCGCCGGTCTAGCCGGGCGGTCGCAGGCCCTCGGCGCCTCGAGATGAGCAGGCAAACTCCGCACGCGCGGGACCAGTATCACTATGTGCAGGCCATCCCCACGCGCTGGATGGACAACGATGTGTACGGTCACGTCAACAACGTCGTCTACTACTCCTATTTCGACACCGTCGTCAACGCGTACCTCATCAAGGCTGGCGTGCTCGATCCGGTCCACGGGGCGGTCATCGGGCTGGTGGTCGAGACATCGTGCCAGTATGTCCGCCCCATCACCTTCCCCGATGTCGTACACGCCGGGCTGCGCGTGGCGCATCTGGGCAACAGCAGCGTGCGCTACGAGGTCGGACTCTTTGTCAACGACGAGCAGACGGCGGCCGCGCAGGGCCATTTCATCCACGTGTATGTCGAGCGCGCCACCGGCCAACCCACGCCCCTCCCGGCCGCCTTACGCGCGGCTCTGGCCCCTCTACTCAATGAGGGCTCCGACTGACGGCGCGCGACACAGGACGGGGCTATAGTCGTAGGGTCAGACAACGGTCCGCGTCGCAACAGACTCCGGCGCGATCACGATGCAGCGGCGCGGCGCATAGACCCTGGCAACAAGCCATGGCTGCTGCGCGACGGCTCGTACAGACGGGGGTGACGCGCCGCTACCCATCGGCGCGTCACCCCCGTCTGTCTCCCTGTTGCTACCTACGCGGCTCGCATCGGGATCTCGACCTCTCTTACGTGGCCGTGCTGGGCTCCTCCTTGCCTCCCTGGCCGGGCACGTCGTTCTGGTGAGCCCTACCGTGCCGCGCTCGATACGCCGACGCCGACCGCCTCGACGCGCTCGCGCGACGCAGGCATGGGCGACGGCCGGACGCGCAACAGGCGCGCGGGCAGCGCCGGCAGCCACCAGTTCCAGTGCCCAAAGAGCGAGACCAGGGCCGGGACCAGCAGCATGCGCACCACCGTGGCGTCCAGCAAAATGCCCGCGGCCAGCCCCGTGGCCATCATCTTGATCTCCGTGCCGGGCGATGAGGCCAGCGAGACGAAGGTCAGCATCAGGATCAAGGCGGCGCTGGTCACCAGCCGACCCGTGTGCCCGATCCCGCCAACCACCGCCGCGTCGGTCGAGCCGGCGCCATCATATTCCTCGCGCATGCGCGAGAGGATAAAGACCTCGTAGTCCATGGAGAGTCCAAAGAGGAAGGCGAAGACCATCAAGGGAATCCAGGTGGTGATCGAGCCCGTGGCCGCGATGCCCCACAACTGCACCGACCCGTCGCCGTGTTGCCAGACCTGCGTCATCACGCCCCAGGCCGCCCCTACCGAGAGCACGTTGAGCAGCAGCGCCTTGAGGGGGAGCAGCAGTGAGCGGAAAGCCCGCGCCAACAGGACGAAGGTGATCAGCGCGATCAGGCCGACCATCAGCGGGAAGTTGCCATAGACCGCCGCGATAAAGTCCGCGTCGCCGGCGGCGATTCCGCCCACCCGCGCTGGCGCCGGACCTGCATGGGCCGCCCCGCGCACTCGGTCGAGCGTGCCGCGCCCCTGCGACGAGGCGCTGTCGGCCGCCGGGAGCGCCAGGACCAGCGCCGTTCCGGCCCGCCGCCAGTCCGGATTGGCCGGGGCCACCGCGCCCCGTACCCCATCCACGCGGCCCAGGCGGGCGGCGCGGGCGGAGGCGTCGCGCGGCGTGGCCAGCGCCTCGATGGGATCGAGCACACCGGCGCCGATGCCGGCTGTCTCCAGCGCGCGCAGGCCCTGGTAGGCCGGACCCGATGTGGCCAGGGCATCGGGGGCGGGGTTGCCAAGCAGTAGCCCGTTGAGAGGAAAGACCAGTGCGCCCAGCACCAGCAGGGCCGCCCCCGCCGCGAGCCAGCGCCGGCGAACTACCCCGCGCGCCCAGGCCGACCACAGCCGGCTGGGCCGCTCACTGTGCCCATGGCGGGGCCAGTCGAGGACGGGTCCGACCGTGGCCAGCAACACCGGGAGCAACGTGTTGGTGACGAGAACCGTCACCAGGGGGATCAGCAAGCCGCCGTAGCCGACGCTGCGCAGGAAGGGCAGGGGCAACACGACGAGGGCCAGCAGGCTGACGGCCACCGTGGTGCCGCTGAAGATCACGGCGCTGCCGGCCGTCTCCATGGCGCGGACCACAGCCTGCTCGTTGGCCAGGCCGCCGGCGCGCTCCTGACGCCAGCGCGTCACGATCAACAGGGAGTAGTCGATGGCCACGCCGAGACCGATCAGGGCGATCAGGAACTGCACGATGACGGACACGTCGGTGACCGCGGTCAGCCCCCACACCAGCAGGAACGTGGTCGGGATCGACACCAGCGCGGTTAGCAGAGGCACAAACGCCAGGAACGAGCCGAACACCAGGATCAGGATCAGCAGCGCCCCCACACCGCTGATCAGGGTCTCGGCCAGCACGCCCGGTCCGCTGCCGCCACTGCTGGAGGCCGAGGCAGCCAGCGCGTCGCGGCCGGTGATCCACATCCGCGCCCCCGGTATGGCGTGTGCCGTCAGCGCCCATTGCACGACGCGCGCCAGCGCCGGAGTCCGGGACTCGGGTCCGGCGAACGATCCGAAGGGATAGACTAGAGCGAAGGTCGTGCGCCCGTCGGCCGAGACAAAGGCGCGGTCGCCGGTCGAGGCGTAGGAGACGATGCGCGCGCGGGGCAGGGCTGTCCCAACCGCCACGAAGGCGCCCGCAAGCCTTGCCCGGACGCCGGGCGCCGTGACCGTCATGCCGCGCGGCAGGGCGATGACAGGGATGAGAGGGGACGTGCCGCCGCCGCTGCCGTAGGCGCGCAGGATGGCGGCGTTCGTCTCGACGCCCTCATAGCCGGTCGGGGCGGAGAACTGCTGCGAGAGCGCGTTGGCCGCCGACCCGGACGAGGCCAGGCCCGCGGCGGCCACGACAAGCCAGAACGCGGCGACGACCAGCCGATGACGCAAAATCCACCACGTGAAGGGAGCCATGTTGTTACTCTTTCCTTGACGTGCGGGCGCACGAGGTGCGCGTGGACGGCGCGCCGGTGGCGATGCCCGCGCGCGAGTTCGCCTTGCTGCGCCTGTTCGCCGAGCACCCGCGGCAGGTCTTCAGCCGCGACCGGCTATTCGAGTTGGGCTGGGAGTCCTTCGGCGACCGGAGCACCGTGACCACGCACATCCGCCGCCTGCGCGCGCGCATCGAGCAGGACCCAGCCGAGCCACGCTACATCGTGACCGTGTGGGGCGTGGGCTACCGCTTCGAGGGGGCGCCGCGATGACGCTGCGTCGACACGGGCGGCCGTTATCCTTGCGGGTATGGCTGATCCTGGCCGTGGTCGCCGTGGTCGGGGCCACGACGATTGCCGAGATCGCGCTAGCACAGGCCATGGCGCCGTGGCAAGTGCGCGCGGATGCGGTCAGGCTGGACGGCGTGCGTGGCATCATCGGCGCCGACGCGGCGCGCTGGCGCGACCCCGCCTGGCAAAAGAGGGCGGGGACGATGCTCACCGCGCTCGACGTGGAGGTCGTCCTTTTTGGTGAGGGCGCCACTAGCCCGATCTTCGCCACCGCGGGCGCGCGTCGCTTCCTGGATGCCAACGTGCCCGGAGGCACAGCGAGCACGAGCGCGGTCGTCGATTCGTCGGCGTCGCAGACGACGGCGACCTTCCAGCGTATCGTCATCCCGGACCCGGCGCGCCACTCCGCGACGTCCTACCCATCGCGGGGCATCGCGTTGCTCCTGTTCACCGGCCCGGCGCCCGGCTCGCCCTCGCCCTGGCTCTGGCCCCTGGCCGCCGCAGGCGCCATCCTGCTCGTCCTGGTCGGCGCGATCGTGCTGCTGGGCCGCCTCGTGCTGCGCCCGCTGGCCGCGATGAGCCGCGCCGCGCAGAGCATCGCGGGTGGGGACCTGGACGTGCGCCTACCGTCGTCCCCGGCGCGCGAGGTGGCGGAGGTGGCCGCGGCGCTGGAAGGCATGAGCGCCGCGCTGCGGGAGGCGCTGACCCGCCAAAACAGGCTGGAGGAGGAGCGCCGGCTGTTCATCGGCGCCATCGCGCACGACCTGCGCACGCCCCTCTTCATGCTGCGGGGCTATCTACAGGGGCTGGAGAACGGTGTGGCCGCGACGCCCGAGCGCATGGCGCACTACGTCGCCGCCTGCCGCGTCAAAGCCGACGCCCTGGAGCGGCTGATCGCCGACCTGTTTGCCTACACGCGGCTGGAGCACCTGGAGCAGCGACCCGAGCGCGCGCCGCTCGACCTCGGCCTCCTGCTAGCGGCACGGGACCATCGTCGAGCAAAGGCCGGGTAGGGGACAACAACAACGTCGTTGCTCAGCCATGCTCGACGGACGTGGCCTGAGCCTCCACACGCAACATCTCCACGAACTCGTCCACCACTCGCGGCAAGGCAACGCCCTTAAGGCGCACAACGGCATTCTCGTAGTAGAGCAGCGGCATATTGGCCAGCGGCACGGCGTGCAAGCGTCCCACACTCGTATCATCGGCGACCATCGCCCGTGTGGCCAGGGTTGCGCCGTGCCCACCGAGTACGAACCGATGGGCCATCTCGAACGGTATCTCAACCATGGTCCATGCCAGAGGCGGGGACTGCAGGGCCTCGGCGACAAGAGGGCGCAGCCTGGATGTCCAGCCGATAAAATAAAGCGGCGGCGCGGCCTCGACAAGATCGGCCAAGCGCACCTCCTGCCGCAAGGCAAAGGGGCTATCCGCAGGCACAATAAGGACGAGCGGCTGGCGAACGCGGCAGATTACCTCGACGACCGGGCTCGGGGACGAGTGCTCGCCGATGACGCCGACACGGACAACCCGATCGTGCAACATCTCGACAACCTGCTCGCTATGCCCCACCCGCACGAAGAGATCAACCTGGGGATGACCTGCCTGGAACCGTTGCACGGCCCGGCCAAGGAAGTCCCCACAGAGCGGCTGGATCGTGCCCACCGTCACGCGCCCGCGCTGTCCGGTCCCCGTCAATCGTACCGACTCGACTCCTTCGTGGAGGGTGGCCAGGCTCCGTTCCACGTAGGGCAAGAAGCTCTCGCCCAACTCGGTCAGCGCGAGTAGGCGACCACCACGCCTGAAGAGCTGCCCGCCCATTTCCCTCTCTAGGGCAGCGATGCGCGCGCTGATCGACGGCTGCGACACATCCAGGTGGCGCGCAGCCTTGCTAAAACTACCGTCGCCCGCCACCTGGGCAAACGCGCGCAAGTGCTCGATCTCCATGCTCCTCTACTCCTCCTCATCCTCATCCTATAAGGAAACCTGATAATCATTATAGCCGGTATTATCTTGCGGAATGCCTGCTGGACGAATTACAGTGGGGATGCGACGTTGTGAAGGAAGCTACAAAGAAAGAGGATGCAAGGCGTTGATAGATCTGAGGCGTCCCATCGAGGCCGTGCTGGACCAGCAGCATGCGTGTCCGAGCGGGCTGGTCGGCCGGCTGGTCGGCGAGAGGATGGTGCGCCAGCACGGGCCGGAGACGCTCTGGACGGTGACCCTGCTGGGGATCGAGCGGGAGGACTGGGTGCTGGAGATCGGCTTCGGCGCGGGGCGGGCGGTCGAGCTTGTCGCGGCGCGGGCGACCGATGGCCATGTCGCCGGCGTGGACCTCTCACGGACAATGGTGCGGGCAGCAGCGCGGCGCAACAGGAGCGCGGTCGCGGCGGGGCGTGTCGCCCTGCGACAGGGTGACGTGATGGCCCTGCCCTACCCGGACGGACAATTCGACAAGGCGCTGAGCATCCACACCCTGTACTTCTGGCCGGACCCGGAGCGCGCCCTGGCCGAAATCTACCGCGTGTTGCGGCCCGGCGGCCGCGTGGCGCTGACGCTCTCACCCGGTACGGTCGGCGAGGAGGAGGATGCGGGCTACCGGATCACAGTGGACGAGCGGATCATCCCGGCCATGGAACACGTTGGCTTCTCGACAGCTCGCGTGGAGCCAGGGCCGGACTCGCGACAGTTCAGGACGGTGGCCGTGTTTGGGATTAAGCGGCAAGGATAAGGATAAGGTAGGGCCGAATCCACTCGTCAATAGTGGAGATCGCTTGCTCCTGTGGCTTTCCCGCCGCTTCCACGAGCAAGACGGCTAACAGTTCATCGTCGCCAATGAACGTCCATCCGTTGCGTTCCATCAGAGTGAGACCGCAAACCATACCCGTACGCTTGTTCCCTTCCACAAAGGGCTGGTTCTCCGCTATAGCTACCGTCAGGATGCAGCCTTGCGTGATGATGTCCACACCTGTGTAGTGGGCTGCGTGCTTGGGGCGCGACAATGCACTGTCGAGGAGACCCTCATCGCGGAGAGCAGCAGGTAGGTCTCCCATGCTCTCCAGGATGAGGTCATGTATACCGATAGCGTCATCTAAGCTGAGGTAGTCGGTCTCGCGAAAGGTCATCAGTGCTCGGCGAGGTACCGCAGCCCCGCCTTGTTCCGCTCGATGATGCGCTCGACGGTCGCGCGTAGCTCGGGGCGCAGGGGCTGATCGATCTCGACGCGTTCTTGCTCGGAGGCGTGGGAATCGTCCTCGCACTCCTGCTCGCGGTTCTCGGGATCCCTACGATCACGGATAGCCATATGTACGCCTCCACCCTAAAATACGCAGGACGGTGCGAGTGTGCAAAACAACACCGCGCGTTAGAAGGCGACGCTGTGCATAGTCATGTGCATGCCCTGTACCTCCCATACTACGCGGAGTCGCGTCGTTTGACAAGGGGACATGCGCCTATTCGCCTATTTCTCTCCGATCACCTCCTCTAACTCGTCGTTCGTGTAACTCTAAAGCGATCTCGGCGGCTGGAAGGCCGCCTCGCCCGGCAAGGTCGGTGCAGCAGGATCTTGTCGACGCAACGGCCAACTGATGGTGGAGGGGTACGATGGATCAGGATGCTAACGCGCCGGAACCGGCTGGGACAAGTCATCACCTCATGCTTGCACTGAAGGACGAGCAGGTGGTAGAGAGTGTGGATGGTCCCATCACGCTGCGCCATCACGCCGCGGGCAACCTCATCGTCACCTCCGGCGGCATTGTGGCTTGTGATCCTATATTGATCGAGGACGAGCCACAACCCTTTGTGACGCGCATTGAGCCGGGACATTATCCCGTCATCCTCAGCATCGCCAGTTTCCCCACTAGTGACGAACGAGTGGCCTACGCGACGCTACAGGTGCGGAAGCAGGACCCCGTACGCTGGGAGGCCGCCCAGCGGTCAGGTGACGAGACCGACGATGACGATACCGCCTGGTACCCCGTCGACTCGGGGAAGGGTTGCTTCATGGATGCCGATGCCCTCCGCGCCTTACTCGACCGCCTGGAGAGAGAGGAAACAGACGACTCTGTCTACGAAGAGATAAACATTGGTCCCGGCCCTCTGGAGTTAGTCAGTGAAGCGGTGAACGCTAGCCGCACCCCAACTTGGGGTTGGGCCAACGTTGGCCTGGAACCGGACACAGCGGCCAACGTCGTCGGCTTCAGCTCCGGCTGGGGGGACGGCGGGTACGCCACGTACCTCGGATACGATGCGTCCGAAGATCTGGTGTGCTTCACGACGGATTTCGCGCTCTTTGGCGATCAGTCCGAGCCTTGAACATCCTATTATTGCAATCGAGGCCGGAGGCGCCGCGCGACGAGGTGTTACCCATCGACCACCGCGGCAGCCGCATCGTGCCCCAACAGGAGGGCGCCGGCTACGACCTGACCTACCGCGAGTTTGACGGACCGCGGACGGGACCGTCCGCCAGCGCCGCCACGGCGCTGGCGTGGTACATGAGCCGGGATTCCCATAGCGGCTCATCTTTGCCTTGACCTGTCACAAGGTGCACGCCGCAACCTCTATCTCCGTTATGCTGACGATGGACAACATGGGCCGTTTGGGCCGTGTCGAGCCCGGACCGGACTCCGGCAACTCTGCCGCGTGGGCGCTGGCCTCGCCGCTCTATCGGAGGCGACACGATTGAAGATTCTACACGTCGAGCCGTTCCGCCCCGCCGCGGCGCCCCGTCGCCGCGCGCCGCACTCACGGCAACAGATCGTCGCGCGTGTGCGAACGAACCGGGTAGCCGGGGTCCTACCCGTGTGGTCGCGGCGCTGGCCGCGCCGGGCGACGGTCCTGGCCATCCTGGTCATCCTGGCCGCGCTCGTCGCCGCGGGCGAGTTCGGATGGCGCCATGCGGGGACGAGTGGTCCCGTCGCGGCGGGGAGGACAGCAGTGTCTCGGCCGCCGCATCGCGCGCGGGAACGCCCGACGCGCTGGATCATCAGGTCCGTTGACACGATGAAGCTGAGCCGCGACACGCGCAAGAGGCCGCTTGGCGTGGCCCAGATCGCCGCGCTGATCCGCCTCGACGCGCGACTGCACCCAACCCATGTTACCGTCGATGTCTACTACGACGAACCGGGCTATCTGGCGCGCTGGGCTGGTGTGATCCGCTCGTTCGGACTGCACGTCTGGTTCCGCGCCCATTGGTACGCCTGGGAAAACCACCGCGACGCGCGCGGCGCCATGAGTCCCCACGCCTATATCGCGGCCACGCGGCGCTTCCTGCAGACCCACGCGGCCCTGCTGCGCAACGGCGACATCTTCGACTTTTGCCCCGAGCCCGAGAACGGCGCCTACTGGCTGCGCACCTATGGACCGGGCTGGTCGTGGCGCAACCCCGTGGCCAAGCATGCCTTCAATACCTTTGTGCGGGCGGGCATTCAGATGGCCAGCAGCACGCTGTCGAACCGCGGCCTGGCAGGCGTCATGGTCACGGCCATCAGCGTCAACCCGTCGATCGCCCTGCGCCTGCTGAGCCAGCCCACGGTCGATCGCCTGGGGCGCATCACGCTCGACGTCTACCCGGAAGGCGGCGCGCGCGACCCCGCGATCGCGACGCGGCGCCTCCTGGCGCAGATCGCGCGCGTCCACGCGCGCTGGCAGGTCCCCCTCGTGCTGGGCGAGACCGGCTACGCCCGCGACATCGCCGTCGACGACGCGACGCAGGCGCGCGTCCTCGCGCGTGAGTTCGGCGCGCTGGCCGCGCTGCCCTACCTGCAAGGCATGAACTACTGGGTCGACGCGGGGGGCCCCGGCTACGGCGGATACACCAACCTGTATCGCCGCTCGGGGCAGGGAACCTGGCTCCCACGTTCCGCCGCCACCGTCCTGGCCACCACCTATGCCGCCGCTCAGTAGAGAGGCGGCTGGCTTTGGAGAAGACTCCGTCCAGGCCACTACACTGCGGAGTGATGAATACGATGGCGGAGTACCGCGTGCCAGCGCATGCCGGCCAGGGGTTGGTGGAGGCAAAGGAGTCGCGCTTCTACGCGCGCGCCGCGCCGGCTGCTGACGAGGGCGCGGTACGCGCGGTGCTGGACGCGGCGCGGACGGAGCACCCGGCGGCCAACCACCATGCCTACGCCTACCGCCTCGGCCCCGACGGTACGACATCTCGCTACAGCGACGACGGTGAGCCGGGCGGGACGGCGGGACGACCCATCATGGACGCGCTGCTGCACGCCGGGCTGGTCGACGCGGTGGTCGTGGTCTCGCGCATCTTCGGCGGCGTGCTGCTCGGCTCCGGCGGACTCGCTCGCGCCTACGGAGGCGCCGCCGTGGCGGCCGTGCGCGCCGCCGGGGTCACGGTGATGCGCCCACATCTGCGCCTGGACATCGCCGTGCCCTACGACCTGCTTGGCGCGATCGAGCAGGACCTGCACCCTCTCGACGCCGTCTACGCCGCCAACGTCAACGTCGCCGTGCTCGTCCCCGTCGCGGATGTTCCCGCGCTGCGCGCCCGTCTCGCCGACGTCACTGCCGGCCGCGCGCGCGTCACCGTGGCCGACGCGCCGGTGGCGGCAACGCGTGACACAGCCTGAGCCCTGCGTAGCGTAGCGTCACGGCCCCGCCGGGTCAGCGAAGCGTCACGGGCCCGTCGGGGTCAATGCGCAGGGTGAAGCCAACCCCGGCGATGGTGTGGATGTACCGCGGACGCTGCGGATCGCCCTCTATCTTGCGGCGCAACCGAAAAACCGTCACCCGCAAGAGATCGTCACTGACTGGCCCGCCCCACACCCGTCTCATGATCATGTCGCTCGTGACCACCTGGCCCGCCTGCTCCATCAGCAGACGCAGCAACACGAACTGCAACGTCGTCAGGTTGACCGGTTGTCCCTGACGGGTGACGATGTGCGTCCGCGTATCGATGGTCAACGGGCCCAACATGATGACGGGCGACGAGACCTGCGCGCGGCGCGATACGGCGCGGATACGAGCCACCACCTCGCGCGCGCTGAACGGCTTGATCAGATAATCATCGGCGCCCAGATCCAACGCCCGCACCTTGTCGTTCTCGCTTTCGCGTCCCGTCAAGATGATCACGGGCACGCGCGCTTCCGGGTTCTCGTTGATGCGTCGGGTCAGCTCGATCCCGTTCGGCTCACCCATGCCGATGTCGAGGATAGCCATGTCCGGATGCTCGGATTGAAAAAGCATCCAGGCCTCGGCACCGGAGGCGGCGGGTATCACCGTATAGCCGTCGCGGCGTAACACGATCTCCAGGGTCTCCCGGATCTCCAGGTCGTCATCGGCGAGGAGGATACGCATGAGCGGGGCTACACCAGACGCAGGGTGAACCAAAACACCGTACCCTGTTCGTGGCCCCCACGAACACCGATCTCCCCGCCGTGAGCCTCGACGATGGCCTTGCAGATGGCCAATCCAAGGCCGCTACCGGGCATGGCCGTGGTGTTCGTCCCGCGGTAACAACGCGTAAAGAGGCGCGCCTGCTCGTCCGCAGGGATGCCGGCCCCGCCATCGACCACCTCGACGGTGGCATGGCCCTGGCTCACTGCCGCGCGGACCACGATCGTCTCTTTGGTCGGTCCATACTTGATGGCGTTGTGCAGCAAGTTGACCAGCACCTGGCACAGACGCTGGGCGTCGGCCAGCACGACGAGGTCGTCCTCGGGCAGCTCGACCACGATGCGCTGGCTGTCGCCCCGCAGCAGCGGCGTCACGACATGGACGGCCTCGCGCACGATCGTCCCCAGCATCGTCGCCTTGGGATCGACCGTGAAGAGGTTGGCGCCGATCCTCGCGGTATCGAGCAAGTTCTCCACCAGCGTTTGCAAGTGGATGGTACTGCGCTGGAGCGAGCGAATCAGGCGCTCGTCGTCGGACCGATCCGGGGGGGCCGCGCCGGTCGTGTCGAGTCCAGACAGCGCCAGGGACAGCGCGAGCAGCGGCGACCGCAACTCGTGCGCGGCGTCGAGCAGCAGCGTGCCGTCCAGGGCCGGCGCTTCCTCCTCGGCCGTCTCGGGCTCCACCAGTAGCAGCGCGTCTCCAGCCTGCCCGTGCAGCCGAATCGAACGCACCACGACGGGCTGCTCGACGGCTCCATCACGCAAGGTATAGGCGCCAGTGTCCGGGCGCGCGCGTCCCTCTGAAAGAGTGTCGCGATCGTGGCGCCGGGGCTCGAGCAGGAAGCGCCATGGCATACCGATCATGAGGATGGAGGGAGTGTGTAACAATCCGCGCATGGCCGCGTTGCACCACACGATGCGCTCGGCGGCATCGACCAGCAACGTCGGCGTCGGGCTGGCGTCGAAAGCGGCCATATAGCGCTCAGTCGCCGGGAGCGACGCGGGCGCCGTTGGCGCATACGCGGTAATAGCATGCCGCGCGTGAAACGCGGAATCGGGACGAGACTGCTCAACGGTCACCAACGGATAGCCTCCTGCGCTGGAGAGCGCCACGCTAGATCGGCTGTCGTGAACATCACAGTGCCTACCTGGCACAATGGTTCCCTGGTCAGTTGTATCGTCCCCTTTCAACGGATAGGTCGTGGCGCAACGCCAAAACCAGTGGATAGGCGCGGGGCTGTTGGCGAACATCGGCGACGCCGCCAACGCGCCAACACCAGCGTCACCGCGCGCTCAAGGGCCGCCTGAGTCGCCGGATGTCGCGCCACGAACGGTCCGACCGAGCCGCCATCGAGTCACATCGTGCACGACCTCGCGTCGCTGTTGATCAGCCCGCCCCCTCCTCGGCCCATCGCCGTCAGGACAATTGAGGAGAGACGATAGATACCATGGGCGCCACGGCGCATGATGGAGATCCAACGATCGGCGCCTGCAAGGGCGCGGATCGAGGCGCCAATCGCTACCGGTGAGGGGGCGACGCCAGGGTGAGGGTCGACGATGCGTGACCGTTCCCTCCCGAGGGTCACCAGGTTCTAGCCTCCTTATGGCGGAGAGGAGTAGGACATTTAGGGGGTTCTCCGGTCCCAACCTGTTCTATTGTAAGGCCGCGACTTTAACGCAGAATTAAGGCCATGTTAAATTTCCGTAACACATGCTAGAACTACCCTTTTATTTACCAACAGTGCCCTACGTTATTATGCGCGATGACTGCTAGAGTTGTATAGCAACGATGACTTATGGCGTCATCCGGTCTCAGTCCTGGCCCCGCGTGAGGCCAGGACCGAGCCCGGATGACGCTAGCCGAGGCGGTCGCGGATGCTGAACTCTTCGCGGCGATCATAGGCCGCGTTGCGGATCATCTCGCCGAGCAGGCCAGTGCTGACCAATTGCACGCCCATCAGCACCAACAAGACTCCCAGGATCAGCGCCGGGCGATCGGAGAGGTGTTGCCCCTGCGTCAGCTTGGTCAGGCTGAGCGACAGCAAGAGCAGCACTCCCAGGCCGAACAGCGCCAGGCCGCTCGGCGCGAACAGGTGCAGCGGCTTGCTCATATAGCGCGTCAGAAACATGACCTTGCCGAAGTCGATCAGCCCTTTGAGCAGCCGCCCGGCGCCGAACTTGGAGCGGCCATACTTGCGCGCGTTGTGGGTGACGGGGATTTCCGTCACGCCAAAGCCCTTCCAGTGCGCCAGCGCCGGGATGAAGCGGTGCAACTCGCCGTAGAGCCGCACGCCGTCCACGACCTCGCGCCGATAGGCTTTGAAGCCGCAGTTGAAATCGTGCAGCCGGATGCCGGTGCCCAGGCCGACGACGCGGTTGAACAGCTTGCTGGGCAGCGTCTTGGAGAGCGGATCGTGGCGGATCATCTTCCAGCCAGATACCAGGTCGTAGCCCTCGTCGAGCTTGGCCAGCAGCCGGGGGATCTCCGTGGGCTCGTCCTGCAGGTCGGCGTCCATGGTGATGACGCGGTCGCCGACGGAGGCCTCGAAGCCCGCCACCAGCGCCGCTGTTTTGCCGAAGTTGCGGCGGAAGCGGATGACGCGCACGCGCTCGTCGGCCGCGCGAAGCTCCCGCAGGCGGGCGAACGACCGGTCGGTCGAGCCATCGTCGACGAAGACGATCTCCCAGCGCAGCAGGCTCTCGTCGAGCACGGCGCGCAAACGGGCGTAGAGCTCGGGGACGCTCTCCTCCTCGTTATAGGTTGGGATAACGATGGACAGGTCGAGGCGCGCGACCGTGAGCGGTCGCGCGGACCCGTCCGCCGGGATGGGGATGTCCAGGGCTGCATTCATGCGGGGGTCGCTCCTTGTGGTCGAGGGCGGCCGCGGTCGCGATCGTACGGCTATCCCGTCAACGGACCGTCGCGCCGGCCTCTCGCCTCACTGTAGAGCCCGCTGGTTAACGCCGTGTTAAATCCCCGTTAATAGGACGTAAAATCTATGGGCGGCGACGAAGATGCCAGCTCTCCCCTCCGCTGCTCGCGGAGACGCGTCCACGCGCGGTAGTATGGCGACGAGCGCCGGGACGTTTCCTGGCCTCATCTACGGCGCCGCGTGCGGCCGTACTCCTCTCGCGACCGCGTGGCGCTGCCAGGCTACCGGCGTCTTCGGGTGACCGGGGTGAGCATGGGGATGGGGATGGGGCGGCGCGCAACGTCGCCTGCCATGCTCATGGCGGCAATGTACCGGCGGGCGCCCGTGCGTCGGCAGCGGGGTGGATGTCGGGGCAACAGGGGTTGCGCTTGCCGTCGGAGCCGAAACGACGGTCGCCGCCGCGGTCGAACTGGCCGCGGGGTTCGTCGGTTGCGGCGCGGTGGTGGGCGACGCGAACGGCGTAGCCGTGGCGGCGACCGGCGGCGTAGCCGTGGCTGATGCGGGGGAGGTTGCCGAGCTGGTCGAGGACGCGGTTGGCGTTGGGTCGACCGTGGGCGGGAACGTTGCCGCTGTCATCGCTGTCGCCTCGACAGGTGGAGCGGTGGTAGCCACCGTCGCGGATGCGCGGGGTTGCGGCGTATGTGACACGGCAGGCGTTGGTGGAACCGTCGTGGCGGCGTCGGCCGTCCCAGTCCCGGTCGCCGATGGGATGGCGATGGCGGTCCCAAGCGCGGATGGGGATGGCGGGAGAAGCGTAGGCGTGCTGCTCGGAGAGGACAACGCGACCGGCATGGTCGCCGGCGCCGGCGCTACGACTGGTGTGGGGTCTGGCGGTGGTAGGGTTGCGGGCGACGTGCCCGTGGAGGTGGGCGTGCTCGTGCTCGTCCTGATCGGCGTGCTCGTGCTCGTCGCGGTCGATGTGGGTGTGCTCGTGCTCGTCGCGGTCGGTGTGGCCGTCGGAGCGTCGGTCGCGGTTGGCACGCTCACTACCGTGTTGGTCGGCGTGGCGGAGGCCGCTGCCACCGCCACGGGCGTGGATGTCGTGGAGACGGTCGCGCTGGTCGTCGTCGACGCGGGGTTGGGCCCCCCAAAGGTCAGGCTCGTGGCGGATGGGAAGGGCGTGGCGCTGGCCGTGGCCCGTGGGTCCGTGGAGGTCCTGAGTTGGTAGAGCGCGGCGAGCGCGGCGGCGGCCGGCCGCGGCGTCCAGTTGCCGGTCGAGCCGGCGAAGATATGCGTGTAGCCGCCCGAGTTGTCCGTCCCGGCGCCCACCCAATAGTTGGCCCCGGCCAGGTAGGACAGCGACGCGAGCGCGCCGAACTCCGCTTTGAGCACGGCCTCCTGGGTTGCGTCGTCCACCACGACCTTATTGCTGTAGCCCATCTCACCGATGACGACGGGCACACCCCAGGCCTGTCGGATCGTGTTCAGTTCGTCGATGCGCGCCTGGGTCGCGGTTTGGGGATCGGTGGTCGTCCCTTCGGGATAGCTATCGACGGTGACGCGGCCCATGCGGGACACCGTGGCCGCCTCAAGCGCGCCGGGATGGCTGGCGAAGAAGCTATTGGTCGAGCGCACCGTGGTGATGACGCCGTCGATGCCATCCTGGTGCAGGGCCGCGTCGGCCACATCAGTGGTGTCGCGGATGAAGCGGTTATACTCTTCCGTGGCCGCGTTGGGCGCCTCAGCGGTCCAGCCGTCGTCGTAGGTGGCCCGCCAGTAGAGGCCGTTCTCGGGCTCGGGGCAGGGGTCGAGGATGTCGCCGGGCCGGAAGATGGCGGGATTAGCCAGAATGAAGGCCCGCTCGGAGTCCTCGTACTGGGCAGGCGTCATGATGCCGGTCGTCCCGTTGTTGTTGCCCCACTGATTGGGGTGGATGCGGAACCACACGTGGCGGCCGGCGGCGCGCACGGCGTCCGCCCAGCGCAGCATATAGGCGGGATAGTCCCAGTGCGTATCGACAGTGATATAGGTTGTGTTCAGGCTGGCCGCGACGTTGACATCGGCGGCGATCTGGGCGTCGGAGAGCGGGCGCATCTCCGTATCGCGGCTCTCCTTCATGGTGTCGACGGAGGCGATGAACGACGAGGCCGCGGCGTCCCGTGACTGCGCCGCGTACGCCGCGCGGGGCCGGGCGCTCGCGTCGCTAGGGGTGGTTGGCCAGAGGGACAACGCCAGCGCGGGCAGGGCCAGGACGGTAGCGAGGGGGACGAGGGGTAATGGTCGGCGGCTGCGGCGGTTGCGGGTGTGGTGGGCGATCCATGACATGGTATGGCCATCCTCGCGCGATGTGGGCTGCGGCATCGAGTACACGAGTCGTGCGCTCGATGCCAGGGTAGGCCACAACGCGAGGCCACGCCAAGAGAGAAGCTATAGCCACGCCGGCACAGGACTTCTGGCCACGAGCCGCTGGCCGGACCCTGCCCAACACCTGCGACTGCGGTCGCATGGCAGCGGACGACGACTGCGGTCGGGAAGGTGGGTCCCTGCAGGCTCCGGGCAGGGCGTGACGCCGCGTCCGCTCCGGCGCCGCAGTGCCCGTTTGCTACCATGCGACCGCGGTCGCAGGTGTAGAATTCGTCGGCGCGCGGAAGGCCCGGGGTAGTCTGGGGGCGCGGGCGCCTACTGGAATTCACAGACCATGTGCAAGTAGGTACCCGGACAACCGTACCGATTGAAGCCGGCTATACTTGGGCTGTGGTCACCGCTACACAGTTGGTCCGCGAACCGCGAACCGGGCCGGAGCAGGTGCTATCAAAGGTGAGGGGGAGCTCATGGCATCGAAGGGTAGGGCGCGGCCTCAAGCGCGAGGCAAAGCGCCGGTGACGGTGGCGCCCGTGCGGCCTCAAGGACAGCCACAAGGACACCCGGAGGCCGCGACGCCGTCTCTTTCCCGGACGGTTTCTTTAGGGCGAGCGATGCCCGACGAGGTAGCGCGGCGCATGGCGTTCGCCGCCGTGCTCCTGCTTGCCGTCCTGATCGGCTTCTATAACCTGTGGCAGGATTGGTACCTCGATCCCTACTTCGCGACCGCCGTCAAGAGCATGCTGCGGAGCCCGCACAACTTCTTTTTCGTCTCGTTCGATCCAGCGGGTTTTGTCTCGGTCGACAAGCCGCCGCTGGCCCTCTGGCTACAGGCCGCCAGCGCCAGGGTGCTGGGCTACGGCAGCTTCAGCCTGCTGCTGCCGCAGGCTCTGGCCGGCGTGGCGTCGGTGGCCCTGGTCTACCATCTGGTGCGACGCGCCTGGGGCGTCCCCGCCGCGGCCCTGGCCGCCCTCGTGCTTGCCGTCATGCCAATCAGTGTGGCCACCAACCGCGATAACAACATGGACAGCCTGGTCGTCCTGAGCGCGTTGCTGGGCGCGTGGGCCATCACGGCGGCCGCGGAGACGGGACACCTACGTCCGCTGCTGCTCTGCGCGTTGGTGATGGGCCTCGGCTTCAACGTCAAGACGCTGCAGGCGTTCCTGGTGCTGCCGGCCTTCGTCGCCCTCTATCTGCTGGCCACGCCTATCCCCTGGCGCAGGCGCCTGTCGTTCCTGGGGTTGGCGACCGTTGTGCTGACGGTCGTCTCGCTAGCGTGGGTGCTGCTGGTGGACGCCACGCCGGCCAGCCAGCGGCCCTTCGTCGGGTCGAGCGGCAACAACACCGAACTCGACCTCGTGCTGGGCTATAACGGGCTCAGTCGCCTGCTGCCCGGCAGCGCCGTCTCGTCCGCCTACGCGCCGCAGCCGGGCAACATACCGGGCGACCCCGGCCCGCTACGCCTCTTCGACGCGCAGCTAGGGGGACAGATCGGGTGGTTACTCCCCCTGGCCGCGTGTGGCCTACTCGTCGCGTGCGTCGCGGCAGGGCGACAGGTACCGTTACCTTCTTCCACGATCAAGCGGAGGGGAGCGGGCCAGGGACAGCGCCGCGCGACAGAGCAAACATCGTGGAGGGAACGCCTGGTGATGGACAGGCAGCAGCAATCCCTCGTGCTATGGGGGGGATGGTTCGTGTCTCTGGCCTTCTTCTACAGCTTTGCCGATTTCTTCCACCCCTACAATCTGGTCATGGTCGCGCCCGCCATTGCCGCTCTGTGCGGGATCGGCATCGTCTCGCTGTGGCGGACATACCGGCGGTCCGGGAGTTGGCGGTGGCTTCTGCCCACGGCGCTCCTTGGTACAGCGTGCGCGCAGGCCGGCGTGGCGCTCGAGTCGACGGCATGGAACGCGTGGTTGATCCCCGTCGTGCTCGGGTTGGCCGCCATAGCCGCGGCGTGGCTGATGGTCACTCGTCCGGTCGTTGGCGCGCGCGGTGTCCGTGGACCGTCCGTCGCGGCGGCGCTGGGGATCGCGGCGCTGCTAATCCTACCCGTGACCTGGGCCTCGACGCCGGTCTGGCACTACGGCAATGCCGAGTTCCCCATGGCCGGACCCGACCTGCTGACGGGCGTCGACTCCGTGGCCAGCACCAACGCCTACGTGGCTCCGCCGGCGCTGATCCGCTACCTGCTGTCCCAGCAACACGGTGAGCGGTACGTCCTGGCCGCGCCCATCGGCGGCGTCACCGCTCCCGTGATGCTGGCGACCGGGCAGGCGGCGCTGACCTACGGCGGCTACCTGGGCGACGATCACATCCTGACCCCCGGCGCCGTGGCCGCTCTGGTCAGGCGAGGGGAGGTACGCTTTTTCTGGCTGCTGCCGCGCATGACCATCCAGCAGGACATCGCGGGGTGGGTCATCGGCCATTGCTCCACGGTCCCCGCCCGGCAATGGCAACCGCCCGCCGGCTATGGACCCAACGGCCCACGGCTCTACGATTGCGGCCACCACGCTAGCCGATGAGGGAGCCTGCGACGGCGGTCGCAGGGCAAACCGACGCCGACGGCGGTCGGGTGTGGTCCGCCGCCACGCGCCCCTGACACCGCAGTGTCCGTGCGCTGCCATGCGACCGCAGTCGCAGGCTCCTGACACCGCAGTGTCCGTGCGCTGCCATGCGACCGCAGTCGCAGGCCAGGCCCGGTCAGGCTCGTTACACCCGTACCAGGCCGGACAGGCGGCGCCACAACGGCGTCGTCGGCCACCCCGAGGCGATCAGGTCGCCCGGTGTCAGCAAGTAGGCCAGGGCCACGCCGCAGAGGAGCGCGTTGCGCAGCAGGATGGCGCCGACGAACGAGGCGGTCCAGGGCAGCGCCGTCAGCGCCACGGTATAGTAGCTGTTCATGATCACCCACACCAGGGCAGCGATGGCGATCCAGCGGAGCCGTATACCCTCGACCACGGCGACCGTCGGCAGGAGCCAGAGGATGTACTGCGGGCTGGCCGTCTTGCCGGCTCCCAGCAGGACCAACAAGACGAGGATGGTCCCGCGTCCCAGCGAGTCCTGCCCGCGCCAGGCGCGCCAGTAGGCCGCCAGCAGGCCGGCGCCGCCGAGCAGGAGGGAGAGCGTACTCCAGAACGCCTCCGCGCCGCCAAGGACGTTGAGCGAGTTGTAGGAGAGGGCGACGTGCGCCCCGGTCAGTGGACCCGTGCTATTGTCGGCATTAGCAATCCCGCCGGTGAGCCATAGCAACATACCGGGCAGCGATTCGAGTTGCAGCGGACGCGTCGTCAGGAACCGCAACGGCCCCAGCGCCTGATCGGGGTTGAGCGCCAGGATAGGCAGCAGCACGATCAGGCACGTTCCGACAAAGAGGCCGATCAGATCGACGCGCCAGCGTTTCCGTGGGCCGTCGCGGCTAGCGATGAGCAGCAACGGCAACAGCACGATCGGCACGATCTTGAGCAGCGTCCCGACGGCCAACAGGACGGTCGCCGCGCGCCAGCGGTCGCGCCGCGCCAGCAGCACCATCGAGAGGATGCATACGCCCACGATCAGGTCGTAACGCTGCACTAGAAAGCCCCAGCCGGCTAACAACGTATAGAGGGGAAAGGCGATGGCCACCTCGGGCGGGGCGCGCCAGGCCAGCAGGCCGGCCGCGACCAGCGCGAACAGCGCCAGCCAGAGACCATAGGCCGTCTTATAGGGCCACCACGGCGTGAGCAGCGGCAGGGAGAACACGGCCAGGGCGGCGGCCGGGTACTCACTGGGGAAGGAGCGAAACTGGTGGGGCATACCGCCCCAGATCGGCGCGCAGGAGTGCCCATTGGCAAGGTCCGTCACCCCCGTCCCCTGCCAGAAGCCATGGACATAGCACTGATACTCGAACACATCGATGGGATCAAACTGGCTCTGGTAGGCGACGGCATTGCCAAGCAGGAAGAGCGTCGCGATCAGCACCACAGCGGCGAAGCCCACGCGGTTGTCCGCACGGGCCGGCGCCCGCGTCCGGGCCACGGAACCTTGCCGCC
>JAABUX010000982.1_pt1 | contig 45390 bp, 33 predicted proteins | sample 5561851 | NCBI WGS metagenome assembly JAABUX01 (sample SAMN10711883, study PRJNA513361) | rock metagenome | isolation source: Antarctica rocks | place: Antarctica: Victoria Land, Richard Nunatak red sandstone | collected 2016-01-03 | reverse complement strand
TGCGATGATCCGGGAATCGTTGCGAACGACCCTGACCTGGGCGATCGAGCAGGTCACCGAGAAGAACCAGTCCCTCGGTCATGTCGTGGCCCAGTTGGGTCTCACATGATTGTTTGCAAAACTCCAGGCCTTAAGAGAGACCGGGCCGTTTCACGGCCTAACCCGCGGTTGCAGCGGACCCCAGCCCGCCGCGACAGCCATGCCGGTTAGGGTTTACCCTTCCTGAGAAATACTGCAGGCTGGCGACACGGCGAAAACTGCCGCGTCCAAGCGGTTTGCCCGTTGGGAGACCCTATTTGGCACAGGAGCGGCGCGGCTTAGTCCGGTCTTCTGTTCCATTACTACTCACGCCCCGGTGACAAATAGCGGGGCAAAAAGGGTGACATTTATCGGGAAAGTTAACAGGACTCGATCCATCTCGAAGTCGCGGTCGGCGCCGGCCACCTTGGGCCGTTCCTCGCCCCGGGGTGCGGATGACCTGTTTAGAATGCTCACCTCACACTCCGATGGGCGAAAACTTCGTCCCGTGCCAATACACCTCGGTGACTCGGTGACATCATTCTCGGGCGGGTCGTGCCCATCAAGGCATTTATCGACGATGTTGATCGAATTACTAAGGATTCATCCCTGAAGCTACCCGATCTCCTCGCCTCAGTTCGATCGGCGTCGGATTTGCTGCCCAGGGAGCGCACCAGATGACCGCCCGATCGCCGCGCCGGCATCCCCTCCGGCGTGCTCGCTCCATTAGGAGAGACAACCATGATCGCCCGCACCACTCTCGGCAAGTTTTTCCTGAGTGCCGCCCTCGCCGCGACAACCGGCCTGGCCCCGGGCTGCATCGGGGCCAGCGACGATCGGCTCGGCAGCGGCAACGCCTCGAAGGAGGGCTCGGGGATCAACGACGGCACCCCGATCAAGACGTCGACCCAGCAGTACAGGGAGGACAAGGGGGATAACCCCGGCGGCGGCATCGGGACGGCCCGGCCGAACGCCGTCGACGTCACGCGGACCGGCGGGATGGGCGGCACCCGCGGCGACATCCCCCCCGGCCCCGGCGACACCGGGCCCCGGTCGAGCAGCACCCCGGACGCCGGCGCGAAGTGAGGGAAGGCCCGCGGCGACCCCGGTATGGGCCGGGGCGACGGGGTGGGTTCGCTTTGTCCCGGCCGCCTCCGGCGGGCATCGCGGGCCGCGACGAGGTTTGCAAAGCGATCGCGGGTCGCTAAAATCGCGGTCGGGAGCACGACCGAGCGGGGACGGCGCGTCGCGGATGACCGAGCGGGCCGCGTCCCGGGTCGATAGACCGATCGATCGCTCCTCAGGATTTCGACCGAGGCCACCGGAGATCATCCTCGATGCCAGCCGCCGCAGCCGCCAATGCCAGTAGCGCCACCGCCGCCCCGCGTCACCTCGGCGCCACCGCCCTGCTGGGCAAGGGACTGACCCCCGGCAAGCTCCGCGGCCTCCAGCGGATCAGCAACCCCAACGGGACGCTGACGATGCTCGCCCTCGACCAGAACAGCTCGATGATCGAGATGGCCAACAAGGCCCTCAAGGCGAAGGGGCACGACCGCGAGCCGACCTACGAGGAAGTCGTCGAGGCCAAGCTCGACATGATGCGGGAGATGGCCCCGGCCGCCTCCGGCGTCCTGATCGACGCCTACTACGGCGCCTGGCCGGCCATCGCCACTGGCTCTTTGCCCGCCGACAAGGGGATGCTCGTCCGGGTCGAGAAGTCGGGCAGCGGCAAGAATAAGGCCGGCGGACCGATGGGCGAGATCGAGCCGGGCTGGTCGGTCGAGAAGATCAAGCTGATGGGCGCCGACGCCGTCAAGCTGCTCGCGCCGTTCGAGCCGGGCGAGCCGGTCTCGGCCGAGCACCAGTTCAGCCTGATCCAGCACGTCTACTCCGAATGCCAGAAGTACGACATCCTCTTCCTCTTGGAGCCGGTCTCCTTCCCCTACAACGGCGAGAAGAAGACCGACAAGTCGTACCTCGACCGCAAGGCCGAGACGACGATCGAGGGCGCCCGCCAGATCAGCCGGTTCTGCGACATCTACAAGTCCGAGTTCCCCGGGACCCTCGGCCACGAGTCCGACGCCCAGTGCGTCGACAACCTCCACGCCCTCTCCGAGGCCAGCGAGCGCCCCTGGGTCCTACTCTCGGCCGGCGTCGATTACCCCGACTACTTCAAGCAGGTCAAGATGGCGATGGACACCGGCTGCTCGGGCGTCCTCGGAGGCCGGGCCTTCTGGAAGGAATATTTCCTCCAGGACGGGGCCCAGGCGCGGACCAAATTCGCCGCCACCGATGGCCTCAAGCGCGTGGCCGACGTCGACACCGTCGTCCGCGAGCAGGGCACCCCCTGGTTCGCCCGCTACGGGATGACCCAGGAAGAGCTGGCGACCGTCCGCGCCGCCGAGGGCTGGCACACCCGCTACGCCCTCGAGGCCGGTGCCGCCGGCGGGACCGCCGGCCACGTCGTCCGGGCCGGCGAGGTGTACTGAACGTCGCCCTCGGGACGGATCTTCGAAAATGAGTCGGGCGGATGGGCCTTGCCGAGGTCCATCCGCCCGACTTCGCGTCTGAACGGCCCGCCTCGCCGGCGATCAGTGCCCGGTGAAGCTGTTCCGCTCGGTGCTGTTGCGGCTCGGCTTCTGGAGCGGGACCCTGGGCAGCTTGATGGGATCGATCGGCTTGGGGCTGCCTCCGAGGTCGGGGAAGAACGCCTTGGGCCGGACGCCGGACTTGTTGTCGAACATCTGGATCGCCTGCGGGTCTTTGACCACGAACTGACGGGTCCGCTTGTTGTACATCCCGGCGAAACCGCGGATCACGTTCGGCTCCTGACCGATACTCTTCTGCTCGATCATGACGATCTCTTTGCCGTTGTCGCCGTAGACGTAGGTCAGGTCGTTGCCCGAATCGTAGGTGATCCGGTCGCCTTGGATCGTCCGGTCGACCGTCCGTGCCTGGGCGTTGCCATCGGCGAAGAGCAACTGTCGGGCGGCGGCCTTGGTGCCGGGGGGCGGGGGAGTGGTCCGGACCCGGAGGATGTCGGAGGTGATGAAGAGGTTGTCGTCGGGCGGGTGATCGAAGTCGATATTCTTGAACGGGCCGGTGACCATGGCGTTGAACGCCTGGACGTAACCGACAAACTCGGCGTTGCGGGTCTCGGTGTCGGCCTGATCCTTGGCGACGCCGAACCGCCCGCGCATCCCGTCGGTGAAGTGGACCTCGGTCAGCTTGAACGGAGGTTGCTGTTTGAGGGCCACCGCGCGGGACTCGGGCCGGAGGCTACCCTGGCCGTTCCGGCCGACGGCGGTGACGGGCCGGACCACCGCGACCGGGTTGTTGCTGGCCGCGTCTTTCGGGGCCTCGGCCTGGTAAAGGAAAACCGTGCCGGGGCCGGGAGCCTCGAAGTCGCCAGAGCGTTTGTCGTAGGTCACGTGGACGTGCTGAATTCGCTGCTTCTCCTTGAGATACGGCGAATCGGGGAAATGCTTCTGACTGGTGATGTCGACCCCGGCGAACTTGAGCCGGCCACCGTCGAGGATGTCCTTACCCCGGCAGTCGAGCTGGGCGATCTGGGCGTCGGGCTCGGCGGGCGGAGTCGGTTCCGATCGGTTCTCGTCCGCGGCCGGGGCGGGCTTCTTGCCCAGGCGGTTGAACGCGATGGGGCGGTCCATGTAGACGTCCATCGTGTCGCAGTAGATGGCGGCGTCGGCCATCTTCGCCTCGACCCCGCGACGGAAGACGCTGGGGCCGGTGGGCGTGCGGACTTCCTTGGCGGTCCCGCGGAACTCGGCCTTGGCCGCCGGTCGGCCCTGGAGGTCCTGCGAGAGCCCGTGGAATTTCATCTCGTCGTTCCAGGTGATGACGAGTTGATCCTTGGTGTTCGGGCCATTGGCCTTGGTCCCGACCGATTTCGCCGGAGGCGCCAGCCCCTTGTCGTCGAGCAGGCCACGCTCGGCCAACTGGATCAGCGTCCCCTCGCCCTGCGCCCAGGCGTAGTTGCCCTTCTGGTCGAGCCCGAGGAGGTGCCCCTCCATGACCTTGCCGTCGAACTCGACGCGGGCGAGGGTCGTCGGCGGCGTGGTCCGGGCCTTCGAAGCGAGCTTGGCCTTGCCGCCGGCGGCCCGGGCGTCGTCCTGGAGGGCGAGCTTGGTCTTGGCGGCGCCGATCGCCTGCGGTTCCTCGGCCGAGACGGCGAACTTCATCAGGCCCTTGCCCTGGCCGAAGAGGTCGAGCGCCTCGCCGCTGGCGTCCTTGCCGTAGGTCTCGCCGGGCGCGGGGTCCTGATGGACCATCACGCCGCCGCGGAGCTTGGCGTCGCGGATCTCACCCTTGGTCGTGCCGTCCCCCTGGAGGACCGTGGCGTAGACGTAGTTCGCCCGGCCGTCGACGGCCGGCTCGATCGCCGCGGGGGGGGCGTCGGGCTTGGCGTCGGGCGGCGCCGGGGCGATCATGGGCCCGGGCTGGGCGAACACGATCGCGACCTCGGGCTGGACGAAGGAGGCGTCGAACTGCTTGCGGGCGGTCAGGGTCTTGCCGGTGGCGGTGAGGTGGACGTCGTCGAACGCCTGGAGCCACTTGATCTGCGGCGGGCCGTCGCCGGCCGCGGCCTGGGCCTGGGCCTTCGGGGCCGACTGGAACTCGGCGACGATCTTGGTCTTCGCGTCGAGCGTGTTGCCGTCCTTGTGGTCGACCAGCTTCGACGGGCCGGTCAGGGTCAGGAGCCGGCGGAGCGGGCTGGTGGCGGACGCCGCGAGCGCCTCGGCCGGGGTCGCGCCCGGGGCCAGGCCGGGGGTCTCGCGCCAGGTCCGCAGCTCCATCTCATCCTCCCACCAGGCGGTCCGGACGACCGAGGCGTTCCGCGCCGGCCGTTCCTCCGACTTGCCGGGGCCTCGGGAGACGACGCGGGACGTCCCGCCGGGGCCGTAGTCGAAGATCGTCGCGTCGAAGGCGTTGAGGTTCATCACCGACTTGACGGGCCCGGTCCGGGTGCCCGCATTGACATATTCGACCTTCTCGACCCAGAGCCGCCGCGTACTCCCGCCGTTGAGGTAGGTCTTGTCGGGTTGGCCTTCTTCGAGGTGCTTCTCGTACTTCAACTCGACGCAACGGGCCCTGAGTCCCTGCGACTCGGACTGAATCCAGACGGCATGGCCCTGCGCCAACGCCTTGCGGAGCTTGAGTTCGGTGAGCGGCCCGCTGGAGGCGGGGGCGGTGGCGCCCGCGGCGAGCGAGTCGGCCGGGCCGGCCACCGTGGCGGCGACCACGGCTTTGCGGTCGGGCATCAGGGTCAGGTCGAGCGTGTCGCAGTTGAGCTGGTCGGGCGTGAAGAGGCCGCGGACCACCTTGACGTTGCGCTGGAACTTGGCGAGCGTCGGCTCCGGCTCGCGTTCGAGGTCGGGCGGGCCGATCACCACGACCGGGTGGGGCCGGGGGAAGTCGATCCGCATCTCGCCGTCGGAGGTGAGGTCGAGCGGGGTCTTGCCCTTGGCGTCCGGCTTCGACGACCCCGGGAGGATGCCGTTGGACGTCACGTTGTTGACGATCAGGTGGACGTTCTTGTAGAGGAACGCCGTCTCCGCTTCGAACCCGATGCCCCCGCCCCCACCACCGCCGCCGGCCGGCGAGGAGCCGGAAGGGGCCGTCAGCTTGTGTCGGAGCTGGATCATCAGGCCCATCCCGGTCATCAGGAGGTCGCGATCCTGGAGGGTGACGTCGGAATCGGTGGTGATCTGGAGGGTCTTCTCGTCGTACTCAACGTAGTCCATGGCGACCCGGAGGTCGTCCTCGGGGTCCCTGGTCCCCTTGTCGTCGCGGATCTGGACGTCGCCGGTCATCCGGGCGTGGACGACGTGCGACGGCCCGCCCCCCCCCTTGAGGCGGACGAACGGCTGGCTCAGGTCGATCACGGCCTCCTGGCTGGTGGCGGTCTTGCGACTCTTGCCGTCCCTGGAGACCGAGATCATCGCGAACGGCCGGACCGTGATCCGCTTGCCGTCGTTCGAGGGCTTGTAGTCCTGGGCGAAGAGCCAGGCCCCGCGATTCGCCTCGTAGAACTGGAGTCGCAAGTCTTTGTTCGACGCCCAATGCGCCTCGCCGAACGACTCCCGGGCCAGTTCGGTGGCCCGTTGCGACGTCTTCGACGAGATTTCCGGGAATGGGGCCGATTCGTCCTCGCCCGAGCCGGACGCAAGCTGCGTGGCGACCAGGCGGAAGGCGTGGGTATACCCGGAGTAGGCCCCGATGAGGAGCCCGAGGGTGACGGCGATCTGGGCAGCTTTCTTGAACACGTTGAATTCCGGTGTTTAAGGCTTCCGGCCGATCGCCTCCCGACCCGACTGCACCACCCCGAAGCTCCGCCTCGGGGGCCGACTTCTTCGTTACGCGGGCACGGACGAGAAAGACGCGTGTCGTTCTTACAAAAAGAATTTGCCAGAAAGACTCAAGTTGGCGTCGCTCCCCGAAGGATAACACTCGATTCAGGGCCGGGCCCGCAAACCTGCGACGAGGTCGTCCCAGGCCCCTTGATGCTTCAGGATCGCCTCGACCACGTCCCGGACGGCTCCCCGCCCGCCCGGAGATCGAGAGATCAGGTGCGCCGCCGCGACCACCTCCGCCGCCGCGTCCGCGGGGCAGGCCGCGAGCCCCGCCTCGTCGAACGGGGCGAGGTCGGCCAGGTCGTCTCCCACGTGGCAGGCCTGGTGGGCCTGGAGCCCGAAGCCGGCGACGATCGAGCGGAACGGCCCTCGCTTGTCGACCGCCCCCTGGATGACTGGGTCGATCCCCAGCTCGGCCGCCCGGATCGCGACGCATCGCGCCGACCGGCCCGAGAGGATCGCCACCTTCTTGCCCGCCCTCCGCCATAATGCGATCCCCGCGCCATCCCTGACGTGGAAGTGCTTGGTCTCCACGCCCAAGTCGTCGACGGCGATCACACCGTCGGTCAAGACCCCGTCGACGTCGAGGACGAGCAGTTCGATCGTCGAGCAGCGCCCGGCCAGGTCGGCTTTTGCAATCGTCATGCCCGTCAGTCCTCGGGCTCGGAGGGGAGCAGGCCGATCAGGTCGGTCAGGTCAATCAGGCCGACCGGCCGACCGCCCCGGTCCACCACCGGGAGTTCGCTGATCTTCCGCGACTTCATCGCCTCGACCGCCTCGGCGACCGAGGCCCCGACGACCACCTGGACGGGGTCGGACGTCATCACCTCGCCGATCGGCCGGTCGATCAGGGCGTCCTGGCGGCGTTCGAAGAGCCGGGCGAGGTCGGAGTCGGTGAAGATCCCGACGAGTCGTCCGCCCCCGTCGACGATCAGGACGGCGCCCGAGCGCCTCCTCGGCCCGGCGAGCGAGACGAAGACCTGGCGGACCGTCATCGTGGCCTCGGCCTTGCGAAGCCGGCCGGCCGTCCGCATCAGGTCCTCGACCGACGCCAGCCTCCGACCCAGGGCGCCGCCGGGATGATTCCGGGCAAAATCCTCGGCCTTGAAGTCGCGCATCCGGCTGACCAGGAGGGCCAGGGCGTCGCCGACGGCCATCATCGCGGTGGTGCTGGCCGAGGGGGCCAGGCCGAGCGGGCAGGCCTCCTCGATCGGCCCGAGCGCGACGCAGACGTCGGCCGCGCGGCCGAGCGAGCTGGCCGGCCGCTCCGTGATCGCCAGGAGCACCGCCTCCAGCCGGCGGAGGGCCGGCAGGAGCCGCAGGACCTCCTCGGTCTCGCCGCTCTGCGAGAGCGCGATCACCACGTCATCCGCCCGGATTCGCCCGAGGTCGCCGTGGATCGCCTCGGCGGGGTGGAGCGGGAAGGCCCGGGTGCCGGTCGAGGCCAGCGTCGCCGCCAGCTTCTGGCCCACGATGCCCGCCTTGCCCATCCCGGTGACGATCACGCTCCCCCGGCAGCGGTAGACCAGGTCCGCCGCCCGCGCGATCGTCCCGTCGAGCCGGTCGCGGACCCGGTCCAGCGCATCGGCCTCGATCCGGAGCACGTCCCGGGCGAAGGCGAGGCCGTCGGCCTCGACCTCCCAGGCCAATGTCGGATCGGTGATCATCGCCATCGGATGCCTCCTTGCACCCCGACGGGCGGCGTCGAAAGCCTCGGGTCGCCCCATCCCCGCGGGGCGAACCGGCCTTCGCCGGCCGGACGGTATCGAGCGGGGACCATAGCCCATCCTCCCCCCGCCGTCAACGCGGCCCTACGACGAGCCGTCCGGCAAACCCGGCCGGATGCCTGAAATCTTATTCGGTCGGGTGGACTGCGACACTTGCGGGGAATCGAAAGCGAGGTGACCTGTGAGGGTCGGGAAGGCGAGATGTGCGCCGGACAAATTGCGTCAGGGTCATCGCTCCTCTTCAACACTCATTAGCCGTGAATTGGGGCAGGGCTTGTCGTGTGGATTTCATCCACCCGCCAATCGACCTCGCGACGGGCGATCCCGAAGAAACGGAGCCATCGTCAAATTCGTCTCATCCCGCGCGACGGGCCGTGTCGATCGATATCGAGCGAGGGGAGAGAGCATGCTCCCCGACGGGTTGCCGGATGTGACCCGGACCATCCATTCCGCCACGCCAGGAGCCCGAAGCTCATGAGCAAGCGACGCTCTTTCGTCCCGGCCGCGCCGATGAGCGCGATCCTCGAAGATCGCCTGGCGCCGAGCAACATCTTCGGGCTGGGGTCGCGGTGGGACAAGCTCGTCGAGAAGCTCGGGATCAGGCATCATCACAACGCGGGCAATACGGCGATCGTCGCGCAGGCCTGGAAAGAGGCCGCGAAGGCGACCCCGCAGCATCACCTCGCCGCCGGACATCACGTCGCCGCCCAGCAGCCCATCACGTTCAAGTGAGGCGACGGGCCGGCCCGGATCGAGGTCAGGAGCGGAAAGCGGGGTCGGACGGCTCGCCCGGTTCGCGCCCGGTCCGGAACGGCGTGAGGTCGACCCTCGGCCTCCGCCCGAGGACGAGGTCGGCGATCACCTCGGCGGTGGCGGGGGCGAGCTGGAGCCCGGCGCGCTTGTGGCCGGCGGCGACGATCAGGTTGGCGAACCCCGGGACGCCCGCGAGGTAGGGCTTGGAGTCGACGCTCCCGGGACGGAGCCCGGCCCAGGCTTGCTCGACCTCGGCCTCGGCCAGGATCGGGCAGAGGCGGCGGGCCTCGGCCAGGAGGTCGCGGCCGGCCTCGTCGGTCGTCCGGGTGTCGAAGCCGCTGTGCTCCTCCGTCGCGCCGATCAGGACCCGGCCGTCGTCGCGCGGGACGAGATACATCTTGCCGTGCTCGACGATCCGCCGGAGCAGAGGGCGACGCGGGCGGAGCAGGACGATCTGCCCTTTGAGCGGGGGCGTCGCGATCCGCAGGCCGAGCCCGTCGAGCAGCCCCGCCGTCCAGGCCCCGGCGGCGACCACCGCGACGCCGCAGGGGATGGGCCCGTCCTCGGTCCGGACGGCGGTGATCCGGCCCGCGTCCGACTCGAACCCGATCACGCCCGAGCCCGGCCGGAGGTCGACCCCTCGGGCCGCGAGCGACGCCGCCAGCGCCTTGAGGTGCCTCGGGTTGCGGATCTGGGCGCGGTCGGGCAGGAAGTAGGCCGCGCGGAGGCCGGGATTCAGCGCGGGCTCGACCCGCCCGAAATCGCCGGGGGCCAGGCGCTCGAAGACGATCCGCTCGGCGCGCCAGCGGCCGGCGGAAGTCTTCAACTCGTTCTCTTCTCCGAGGTCCGCCGCCACGTCGACCCCGCCGGTCCGCCGGTAGCCGTTGTCGATCCCGGTCTCCGCCAGCAACGCCTCCGACCACACGGGATAGAGCACCGCGCTCCACGACCGCAGCTCGACCGTCGGGTTGGTCGTCAGCCGCTCGGTGTGCGGCGGGATCATCCCGGCGCCCGCCCAGGAGGCCGCCCGCCCCAGGCCCTCGCGATCGAGGACCGTCGCCTTGACCCCCTCCCGGGCCAGGACGTAGGCGATCGACAGCCCGATCACGCCGCCGCCGACGATCACCACGTCGGCGGGCTTCACCGGCCTTCCCCCCGACTCGCCGCCGAGGCCGCCGCCATCCAGGTGGCCTCGGCGATCCGGTAGATCGACCGGTCCTCGCTCGCCAGGATCAGGTCGGCCCCGTCCCAGCAGATGGCCTCGACGCCGCGGACGTTGACGGGGACGGTCGCGAGCAGGGCCCAGCCCCCCGCGCCGTCGCGGCGGTAGACCCGGGCCGCCGAGGTTGTGACCACGGCCAGGCGTCGACCGTCAGCCGACAGATCGGCGCCGGTCGCGGGCTCGACGCAGCCCGGCAGGACGCCCGCCGGCTCGGGCCGACCCGGGCGGAGCAGGGGGGCGGCCGGTTCGAGCGGGAATCGGTAAAGCTCGGCCGGCCGGCCGTCGAACCGCTTGGCCACGAGGAAGGCGACGCCGCCCTCGATGAACAAGCCCTCGGCGTCGAAGCGGCCCTGCTTCGCGAAGCCGTAATACGCGGCCCGGTCCACCATCAGGGGCTTCGCGGCGGGCCGGGCCGGGTCGGGCTCGTCGAGCCGGTAGATCGCCCGGATCGGCAGCCGGCCGTCGTTGTTGCCGATGTCGCCGATGTAGAGGTGGCCGGCGTCGTCGGTCGCGATGTCTTCCCAGTCGACGTTCGGGATCGCCACGACGTAGGACCGGACGAGCCGGCCGTCGGCCCGGACGGCGAACAGGGCCGGCGGGTTGCCCGAGTCGTTGTGGACCCAGAAGATCCCGGGATGACGACGACTCCGGACGATCCCCGACGCCTCGCAGATCGCGGGGTCGTCGAGCCGGCCCGATGGCTCCCAGGCCGGCCCGGCCGCCAGCGCGACCAGGCCTAGAGCCCAAGCGATCGATCGATGCATACGCCGTCCTTCCCAACGTCGACCCGCAGCCCGATGTCATCGTAGCAACGGCGAGGAGGGATCGCCAAGCCGGCCCGCGTCGAGACGTCGCGGTCGCGGACGGGCCGAGACTCCCGGCTTGCGACTTCCCCGGGCGGTCGTCAGACTGGGGCCTCGCGCCCGACCCGGCCCCAAGCTTGCCCCGGAACCCCATGGAAAATCCGCAGGTCCGACCCGGAGTGGTCCACGAAGCCGGCCCGATGCCGAGGGTGGTCGCGTTCTTCCACAACTCGGCCGTCGGCAACGCGGCCATCCAACTGGTCTGCGGCCTGGGCATCCCCTACGACCGGCTGGGGGTGACGCCGCCGGAGGGGATCGAGGGGGGCCAGGGGATGATCCTCTCGATCGCCTGCCCCGAGTCGCTCCGGCACCGCGTCGAGGCCGCCTGCCGGTCGCTCGGCGCCGAGGTCCACCGTCAGCCCGATTGAACCCGGGCCCGCCCCGCAAGGATGCTCGACGATGCGTCTCGCCCCCCTCGGCGTCCCGCTCCTGATCCTGGCCGCGACCGCCTCCGCGGGCGAGGTCCCGGCGTTCGCGAGGGATGCGCCGGCGGTCCGGTCCGGCCCGCCCCTGCTCGCGTTCAACGGCAAGGACCTCGACGGGTTCTACACCTACGCCCGCCACCACAAGTTCGCCGACCCGGACGGCGTCTTCACCGTGGCCGACGGGATGATCCGGGTCTCGGGCCGGGAGGCTGGCGGGTTCGCGACCCGCCGGGCCTTCGCCGACTACCACCTCGTCGCCGAGTGGAAATGGGGCAAGGAGACCTGGCTCCCCCGGCGATGGCGGGCCCGGAATTCGGGGATCATGGTCCACTGCTCGGGGCCCGACGGCGACGCCCTGGGCATCTGGATGGCATCGATCGAATGCCAGATCATCGAGGGGGGCAGCGGCGACCTGATCCTCGTGCCCGGCAAGGGCAAGGCGCCGCCCCGGCTCAGCTCCGAGGTCCGGCTCGGGGACGACGGCCAGCCCTACTACCTCAAGGGGGGCGACGCGATCGCCCGCGCCGGGGGCCGGATCAACTGGTGGGGCCGCGACCCGGCGTGGAAAGACGTCCTCTGGTTCCGAGGGCCCGACGACGTGGAGGCGCCCGTCGGCGGCTGGAACCGGATGGAGGTGATCTGCGACGGCGACAGGATCACCTGCCTGCTCAATGGGGTCGTCGTCAACGCCGGCTCCGGTTCGAGCCTCTCCTCCGGCAAGATCCTCTTCCAATCCGAAGGGGCGGAGATCTTCTTCCGCAAGATCGAGATCCGGCCGCTCCTGAAGCGAGGGGATTAGGGGCGTCGAAGTCTCGCCACGACCCGGCGACCGTTGTAGGATAGGAAGGGTGATAGCTTGATAGGCGTCTCGCGGAGGAGAGCCTTGCCCATGCTCCGCGCCCTGACCCATCTCTTCCCGACCTTCGGCGCCGCCCTGGCGACGTTGGTGGTCGGATGGCCCGATGAAGCTCGAGCCCAGGCCGACCCGGTCGTGGCCCGGGGCGCCGACTTCCTCCGCGGCTACGGGTCGAGCGGCTCCGATGCGGGCGAGTCGGCGCTGGCCGCCCTGGCCATGATCAAGGCCGAGGTCCCGGCCAGCGACCCCGGGCTGGCGCGGGCCCTGTCCGCCATCTATGCCCGGTTCGAGTCCTCCGTCTACCGGCCGCAGAAGGGTAGCGGCGGCGACATCTACGAGGCCGCGGTCGTCATCCTCGCGCTGGCCAACCTCGACGCGGCCACGCATCGGCCGCAGATCGACGCGGCGACCCAGTTCCTCCTCGGCCGCCAGAACGCGAACGGCTCCTGGGATTATCAGGGCCGGTCGAGCGGGGATTGCTCGATCTCGCAATACGCCGTGCTCGGGCTCTGGGAGGCCGAGAACGCCGGGGCCTCCGTCCCCCCGGCGACCTGGGACCGCGCGGCCCTGTTCTTCCTGGGGGCGCAACGGCCGACGGGAGCCTGGGTCTATCACCCCGGCGAGTCGGGCGAGGAGACGATCTCGATGACGGCGGCGGGGGTCGGCAGCGTCCTCATCTGCGCCCGCCAGCTTGCCCCCTACCGGACGCCCGAGAAGGTGGCCAACCCGCTCCTGATCCCGCTCACGACCGAGAGTGACCGGCGGCGCTACTCGCCGGAAGCGACCCCGCAGCGGATGGCCGGCGCGGTCCGGGCCGGCGTGGGCTGGCTGGCGGCCAACTTCACGACGACCTCGCCCCAGCTCATCGGCCATTCCCCGTACTATGCGCTCTACGGGATCGAGCGGATCGGCGGCCTGGCCGACCAGGCCACCCTGGGCAAGGTCGACTGGTTCGCCGAGGGGCGACGCTACATCGCCTCGACCCAGCAGGCCAACGGCAGCTTCTCGGCGACCTACGGGGTCGTCCCCAACACGTCGTGGGCCGTCCTGTTCTTGACCAAGGCGACGGCCAAGACGCTCCGGAAGATCCAGGTCCGCCGCCTCGGCGCGGGGACCCTGATCGGCGGGCGGGGGCTCCCCAAGGACCTCAGCTCGATCTCGGTGGCCGGCGGCCACGTCGTCGCCCGGCCCATGGACGGCGCCATCGAGGGGATGCTGGCCGTCCTCGAAGACCCCCGGGTCGACGACGCCGCCTCCGCCCTGGCCGGGCTCGTCGGCCGCTATCAGGTCGAGGGACCCAGGGCGCTCCGGCCGTTCGCCGACCGGTTCCGCAAGCTCCTCACCGACCCCGACCCGGGCGTCCGCCGGGTCGCCGCCTGGTCGCTGGCCAGGACCGCCGACCTGGCGATGGTCTCCCCCTTGATCGACGCCCTCCGCGACCCCGACGACGGCGTCGTCGGCGAGGCCAGGAGCGGATTACAGCTCCTCTCGCGGAAGATCGAGGGGTTCGGCCCGGCCCCGGGCGCGACCCCCGAGCAGAAGGCCGAGGCCGTGGCCCGGTGGCGCGACTGGTACGAGTCGATCCGGTCGGTCGCCACCGCCCCCGAGGCCGAGCCGGCATCGCGACCGGCCGCCGCCGCCACCCCGCGGAGGGGCCCATGAGCGCCCGCGTTGCCGCCCCCGCCGCCTCGCCCTCGCCCTCGCCCCGCCTCGAGGCCCGGATCTACGGCGAGTCGAAGCACGACCGGGTGACCTCGATGCTCCTGGCGGTGATCCTCGGCGCCCTGCTCGTGTTCGGCTGGCTCTCGGTGATCGCGGCCACCACCTCGGCTTACCAATCGCGGGCCACGCAGCCGGTCCGTGTGATCGAGGTCAGCGGCGGCGGGGGCGGGAGCCCCGAAGGCCAGGCCGCCAGCGTCGAGGCGATCGACGTGCCGGGCGGGGCCGAGGCCGACAAGGCATCCAACAACGAGGAAGAGGCGACCGACTTCGAGGAGCCGATGGTCGAGGCCCGGCCCGCCGCCATGCTCGACACCGTGGCCGAGGCGGGCGAGAGCCTCGCCGAGGTCGACGTCTCGGCCGTCATGCCCGGCGGCGGCCGGATCGCCTCCGGCAAGCGCCGCTCCAAGATCGGCAACGGCGGGCCCGGCTTCGGCTTCGGCCCCGGCGACGGCGGGGTCCGCCGCGAGGACCGCTGGAGCGTCCTGTACAAGACCGGCCAGACCGCCGACGAGTACGCCCGCCAGCTCGACGCGATCGGCGTCGAGATGGCCGTCGTCTCGACCAATCAGCTCGTCTACGTCTCGAACTTCTCCCAGGACCGGCCGACCCGTCGGGTCGGGTCGGGGGTCGACGACAAGCGGCTCTTCTTCGTCTGGCGGGGCGAAGGGCGCAAGTCGTCCGACCTCGCCCTGCTCGCGAAGGCCGGGCTCGTCGTGGGCGAGGGGGTGATCTTCCAGTTCTACCCGGCCCGGGCCGAGCAGCAACTGGAGCAGCTCGAGGTCCGGTACAAGGGGCGGCAGCCGGCGGAGATCCGCAGCACCCGCTTCGGCGTCGCCCAGGTCGGCAACTCCTACGGGTTCGAGGTTCTCTCGCAAGAGACGCTCCGCTGACGCCGGACACGACGAGCGACGCCCCTTATGGCCACCCTGGAAATCCACGACGACCGCAACCGGGTCCGCCGCGTCCGGATCAGCCGCGACCAGCCGGCCATGTTCGGCTCCGACCCGATGTGCGACGTCCGGCTCGAAGGCGCGGGGGTCCAGCCGTTCCACGGCCGGATTCGCTGGAAGACGAATCGGTTCAAGGCCGACGCCTCCCCCGAGGTCCCCTGGATCGAGGTCAACGGCCAGCACGTCAAGTCCAAGAGCCTGTACCAGGGGGATGAGATCCGCGTCGGACCCTGCCGGATCTTCCTCCTGAGCACCGAGGACGGCCCCGACCACGGCGAGAAGACCGTGGTCCAGGGGCCGCCGACGGCCGGTCAGACCCCGGCCCGGCCCGCCGACTTCCACCGGATGGAGATGGCGCCCCCCTCGATCGAGGCCCGGACCCCCAAGGGCGGCCCGCGCGCGGAAGTCCCGCTCAAGCGGACCAGGTACGGGCGGCGATCGGCCGCGACGCCCGAAGCCCCGGCGACGTCCGACTCGCCCGGTCCCGGCCCGCCCTGGGGCTTAATGCGGGAGAACGGCGAGCAATCGGCCGACCCTCCGACGATCCCCGGCGGCGGCGGCCCTCGGGTTTCGATGCCGGGCCGGCTGGCCTCGCTCCTGCCCTGGCACGACCGGGCGCCCGGCGACGACCGGGTCTTCGCCTCGCCGATCGTGATCGGCCTGGTCATCACTTTCGCCCTCCTGGTCGTGTTCAGCGTCGTGCTCTGGAACGCGATCGCCCGGTCCAACGCCCGCCGCCAGTACGCGGTGGCGGTCGAGGACGTCGAGAGGGGCGACTTCCGGAACGCGATCCGCGGGTTCGACCTCTTCCTCACCGCCAACCCCGACGACACCAAGGCCGGCAAGGCCAAGGTCCTCCGGGCCCTGGCCCGCGTCCGCCAGCACACCGGGGCCGTCGGCGCCTCGTGGGGCAACGCGCTCAAGGAGGCCCGGGCGATGGTCGAAGAGGTCGCCGCGCTGGAGCCTTACCGCGATTCGAGCCTGGAGCTGGCCGAGGACGTCCGCAAGGCCGCGGAGGGGCTGGCCGACCGGGCCCGCGACCTGGCCGACCCCCAGGCCCTGGCCGAGGCCGAGGCCGCCGTCTCGCTCCACGCCCGGGTCGCCGGCGCGGCCGCCGCGTCGCTCCTGGAGCGCTCCAAGGCCCCCGAGAAGATCGCCCGGGCGCGGGCCGCCATCCGCAAGGCGCAGGATCGGGCCGAGGCCCTCGCCGCGATGGACGCCGCGCTCAAGGCGAACCGGCCGGGCGACGTCTACGCCGCCCGCGACGACCTGGCTCGCCGCCACCCCGATCTTGCGGTCGACAAGGACCTGGTCGCGCGGCTGCTCCGGGCCAACGACCTGATCCGGGCCGCCGTCGCCTTCGACCCGTCCGGCCGCCCCGCCGAGACCGCGCCGCGGATCGAGCCCCTCGGCCCGCCAACTTCCCTGGTGCTCCGGCTCGACCCCGGCGGCCCGGCCCCCGGATTATCGACGCCCCCGCGCACCGACCGCCCGGCGATCGCCTATGCCTTGGCCGACGGCCTGGCCTACGGCGTCGACGCCGCGACGGGCGCGCCGAGGTGGCAGGTCGCCGTCGGCCTGGCCAGCCCGTTCCCGCCGCTCGCGGTCGCGGGTGAAGCCCCCTCGGCCCTGGTCGTCGACGCCCGGTCCGACGAGCTGGTCCGGGTCGACGGCCGGACCGGGGCCCTGATCTGGCGGCAGGCGCTCGACGGCCCGGCCATCGACCCGCCGCTGATCCTCGGCAACCAGGTGCTCCAACCCACGCCCGACGGCCGGCTCCTCCAGATCGACCTCGCCACCGGCGCCCTCCGGGGGACGCTCAAGCTCGGCCGCAAGCCGACGCGGACCCCGGTCGCCGACGACTCGGCGCAGCACCTCTACCTGCTCGGCGACGAGGGCTGCCTCTTCGTCCTCGCGCCCGACCCGCTCTCCTGCGTCGCGGTCGAGTACCTGGGCCACCAGGCCGGGTCGGTCCCGTGCCCCCCGGCGCGGGTCGGCCGGTTCTTCGTCCTGCCCGAGAACCACGCCCTGGACGAGGGCCGCTGGCGGGTCTTCGTGCTCGACGAGGCCGGGACCAAACTCCGGCAGGTCCAGGAGCTGACCGTCGGCGGCTGGACGCGGTCTACCCCGGCCTCCTCGGGGCCGGTGATCTGGTCGGCGAGCGACCGGGGCGAGCTGATCGCCTACGCCATCGGGCTCTACGACGCCAAGGCCCCGTTCACCCCGATCGCCCGGCTCGCGCCCGGGACCGAGCCCGAGGGCCCGGCCTTCCCCAGGGCCCGGACCGAGCGCGACTTCTGGCTCGCCTCGTCCCGCTCGGGCCGCTTCGAGCTGGACCCGGAGCGCGGCAAGTTCACGCCGACCTGGACCCTCGGCGAGGCCGGCCCGGCCCTGGCGCCGATCCAGTCGTTCGACAAGCTCGCCGTCCTCGCCCAGCAGCACGACGAGGGGCCGGGCACCGCGCTCTGGGGCGTCGAGGCCGCCACGGGGCGGGTCCGGTGGCGGACCGTCCTCGGCGCGGGCTGGACCGTCCCCCTGGTCGAGTCCGCCTCCGGCGACGCCCTGACCACCCTCGCCGCCGACGGCCGGGCGGTCGCGATCGGCCGCGAGGCGCTCCGGGCCGGCGGCTTCGTCGAGCAGGCGTTGCCCAAGCCCGGCGCCTTCCGGCTCCCGGCCACGGCCTCGCAGCGGGTCGAATTCAACGGGGCGACGGTGGTCGTGCCCGGGCCGGGCTCGGGCCGGGTCCTGGTCCGCGTCGGCACCGGCGAGTTCCGCCCGGTCGAGCTGCCCGCCCCCCTGGGGGCGGACGCGATGGCCTGGGGTCCGGACCTCCTGGTCCCGGGGGCCGACGGGCGGGCGTACCTGATCGATCCCCGGACGGGGGCCTCGACGGCCGACCCCTACGTCCCGCCGTTCGACCGCTCGCGGCCGATCCGCTGGCGGGCCCCGGTCGCCCTGGCCGACGGCGCGGTGGCGCTGGCCGACTCGGACGCGACGCTCCGGCGGCTCGCGGTCGCCCGGGCCGGCCGGCCGCGGCTGGTCGCGACGGCCGAGCTGAAGCTCGACAAGGCGATGGCCGCCGGGCCCGCCTCGACCGGCCCGGCGATCCTGGTGGCGACCGTCGACGGCCGGGTCCGCTCGCTGGCCTCGCGCGACCTCGGCCCGCAGGGGAGCTGGCCGCTGGAGGCGCCCCGGCTGTTCGGCCCGGTCGTCGTGGCCGATCACGCCTTCGTCGCCGACGCCGCGGGCAACGTCGTCGCCTTCGCGCCCGACGGCCGGCGGCTCTGGTCGTCCCGGCTCCGCTCGGGCCTGCCCGGGGGGCCGCCCGTGATCCGCGGCGGCGCCGCCTGCTTCCTCGGCCGCGACGGCGTCGTCGAGCGGCTCGCGATGGCCGACGGCTCGGCCGTGGGGCTGACCCGGCTCGACGTCTTCCCCGCCGGCTCGCCCCTGGCCGCGGGGCCCGACCTCGTCGTCCCGACCGGGCTGGGGACCGTCCGCGTGCTCGAGGCGACCGGAGGCGGCGAGCCCCGATGAGGCCCCCAACCATGAGCCCGCCGAACCCCGACCGTCCCCGCCTCCGGGCCCTCGCCGCCTCGATCGCGTGCGTCGTCCTGGCGACCTGCGCCGGGCCTCGACCCGGGCTCGGGCAGGTCCCGCCGCCGTCCGCCAAGGCCCGGGGCGGCGGCGACCTGCTCAAGTCGGCCCCGTTCGACCGGCTCACGTTGGTCGACAACTCCGTCCACGACATCGAGCCGATCTCGCCCCGGCCGCTGCCCCCGGTCGAGTCCAAGAAGGGCAAGAGCCTGGCCGAGCTGGAGGAGATGGCCCGCCGGGCGGAGGCGAAGCGCCCCCGTCGCAAGGTCGACCCCTTCGTCCGCGACCGGCCCGACGACGAGGAGGAGATGATCGTCATCCACCTCCTGGAAGGGGAGGTCCGCGACTACAAGGTCAAGCGGGCGTCGGTCAAGGCGGTCGAATACTTCGAAGACATGCTCCTCGCCGACGGCGACCGATTGGTCGCCGCCGGGGACTACGCCCGGGCCTTCGAACGCTTCCTCCTGGTCAAGGCCCGCGAGCCGGCCTGGAAGGGCCTGGACGAGCGCGTCAACCGCCTGCTCTACGAGGAGGGGAGCGCGTCGCTGGTGGAAGACAACGCGCGTGGGCTCCGGCTCCTGAAGGACTTGCTCGCCCGCCGGCCGGACTTCCCCGGCCTGGCCGATCGCCTGGCCGCGTCGTTCGCCAAGCGGATCGACCGCGCGATCGCGGCCGGCGAGTACCCGTCGGGCCGTCGCCTGCTCCACGACCTGGAGCAGGTCGCCCCCGGCCACGCCGAGGCCAAGGCGGCCCGATCGCGGTTCGTCGCGCTGGCCAGGGCCCAGGTCGACCGGGCGGCCCAGGGGTCGCCGGCCGACCGGGTCGACCGGCTCGGCGAGGCGGCGAAGATCTGGCCGGACTCCGACGGCCTGGAGGCGGCCTATCGCGAGGCGTTCCGCGCCGGGCCGACCCTCTCCGTCGCCGTGGCCGACCTGGCCGACGCCGTCGGGCCGTTCCCTCGTTCTCCCGCGGCCGATCGGGTCGTCCGGCTCCTCTACCTCCCGATCCTGGCCGGCGACGACGAGGCGGCCACCCGGGGCGAGGCGCCCGGCCAGCTCCTCTCCGGCCTGGAGGTCGTCGACCTGGGCAAGGGCCTCAAGATCCGGCTCCGGCCCGGGTCGAACTGGTCGGACGGCTCGCGGCCGGTCTCGGCGATCGACGTCGCGCGGTCGCTCGCCGACCGGGCGTTGCCGGCCTCGCCGGGCTACAACGCCCGATGGGCCGACCTGCTCGACCGGATCGAGGCGGTCGAGGAAGACCGGGTCGAGATCAAGCTCGCCCGCCCCAGCATGAAGCCCGAGACCTGGCTCCTCGAGCCGGTCGGCCCGGCGCACGCCGGCTCCGACGGCTGGGTCTCCTCCGGCGTCGAGGGGCGGCGGCCGGTCGGCGACGGCCCCTTCCGATGGGCCGCCTCCGACGACGTCGTCACCACGCTCGAGGCCGCCGCGGCCGGGACGCCGGACAACCCCGCCCGGGTCCGGCGGCTCCGCGAGGTCCGCTACCCGAATCCCCCGGCCGCGATCGAGGCCCTCGTCCGGGGCGACGTCGGCCTCCTGGACCGGGTCCCCCCCGACCGGGTGGCCGAGCTTCGCAAGGCGCCCGAGGTCCGCGTCGGCTCGTTCGCCACGCCCGGCGTCCACCGGATCGCCCTGGACGGCCGCAACCCCGCGCTCCGGAATCGCAAGCTCCGCCGCGCCCTCTCGCTGGCGGTGGACCGCAGGTCTCTGCTCGAAGAAGTCCTCCTCCACCGCCCGCCCGACGAGCGGAACCGGGTGGCCGACGGCCCGTTCGTCCGCGGGAGCTACGTCGACGCACCCGACGTCCTGCCGTTCGAGTACAACCCGCTGCTCGCCCGCGGGCTCGTCGTCGCCGCGCGCAAGGAGCTGGGCGGCAACCCGATCCGGCTGACGTTCGAATATCCCGCCACGCCCGAGGCCCGCGCCGTCTGCCCGCGGATCGCCGAGGGGTTCCGGCTCCTCGGGATCGAGGTCGAGCCGGTCGAGCGGCCCGAGTCCGAGCTGGAGGCCGGGCTCCGCGCCGGGCGTCGGTTCGACCTCGCCTATCGCGCGTCGCGGCCGGCGCAGCCGCTCCACGACGCCGGCCCCCTGCTCGTGCCCGGCTACGACGCACCGCCCGCCGCCGACGCCCTCGCCTCGGCCGCAAGCCCGCGGATCTTGCAGCTCCTCATCCAGATCGACCGGGCCCCGGAGTCGACCTCGGCGCGGACCCTGGCGATCCAGGTCGACCGCGAGTCGCGCGACGAGCTGCCCGTCCTCCCCCTCTGGCAGCTCGAAGACCACTACGCCTGGCGGTCCAACCTCCGCGGCCCCGCCGAGGCGTCCGACCACCTCTATCAAGGCATCGCCGCCTGGGAGATCGACCCGTGGTTCGCCAGGGACGCATGGTGAATCGAACCCTCCTGACCGCGCTCGCCCTATTCCTGGTCGCGTCGAGCCCACTCGCGTCGGCCCGGCCGGGCCCGCCGGCGAAGGCCGAGCCGATCGACCGTCAGCCTTACGCGATCCGGGCGGCCGTCGGCTTCGAGCCCGGGACGCGGGTCGACGACGCCCGACGCGCCGCGATCCTCGACGAGTGGCAGGCGCTCATCCGCCGGTTCATCGGGTCCCCGTGGGTCGTGGAACTCGCCGACGAGCCGGGCTCGGTGGCGGCCTCGGCGATCGCCGACCTCAAGCCCGACGCCCTGCGACCGCTGGCGGAGAAGGTCGACAAGGCCTGGGCGATCCGCGTCGGTCCGCTCGGGCCGGGCTACGCGCTGGAGGGTCGCGAGCTGGACGTGGCGACGGGGAGCCTGGGCGAGCCGCACCGCCGCGAGGTCGCCCATCCCGACGACCTCGCGCGTGGCCTGCTCCGGCTGGCGCGGGCGATGTTCGCCCCGTCGGCCGACGTGGGCGAGTCGAAGGGGGGCGGCGTGTCGTTCCTGGTCCGGGGCGGCTCGCTCGCCGCCGCCGGGCCGCTCGGCGAGGTCGCCCCGGTCGGCACCGTCTTCCGGGCCCTCCGCCTCTTCCTCCAGCCCGACGACTCGGTCTCCGAGGTCCGCGACGTCCCCTATTCTTATTTCCGGGTCGAGCGGCTCGACGGCCCGGTGGCCCGCTGCGAGATCATCAAGGGCGTGGGCGACCCCCTGACCGGCCGCTACGCCCGCAAGAACAAGCTGGTCGCCCTCGGGATCAAGCCCGCCTCGGCCCCGACCCGGCTCCGGTTCCTGCTGCGGGGCGACCGCCAGCCCGCCGCCGGCTACAGGCTCGTGGCCCGCGACGTCGACGGCGGGACCAAGCCCAGCGAGGTCGGGATGACCGACCGCGACGGCCGGGTCGTCCTCCCCGCCGGGTTCGCCGACGGCCTGGTGATACTCCGCGTCCTCGCCGGCAACGACGAGCCGATGGCCGACGTGCCGATCATGCCCGGCGAGACCCGCGACGAGCGGACGATCGTCTTCGAGGCCCGACCGCTCACCCTCGACCTCGAAGCCAAGCTCGACGCCCTCCGCGACGCCATCATCGACGTCGTCTCGGTCCGTTCCCGGCTCGAGCTCCGGATGAAGGCCCGGGTCGACGGCGAGGACCGGCCGGCCCTCGACGAGTCGATCCGCGAGTTCCGCAAGCTCACCCCGCGCGACCAGTTCACGGCCCGGCTCGACGCCCTCCGCGACGAGGCCCAGCGCCAGGAGATCGAGCGGAAGACGACGGTCCTCACCCGCAACGCCCGCGCCTACCTCGATGAGACCAAAGCCCTGATCGACCGCTACCTCGACGACGACGCGATCCGGTCCTACGAGGACGCCGCCGAGCGTGCCAAGGCCGAGGCGGCCCGCCCCAAGGCCCAGCCCGCCCGGCCGAAAGCCCCGCCCCCCAGGGCCGACCGGCCGCCCGATCCTGCCCCCCAGACTTCGAGGCCGTTCTGATACGTAACAAGGTGGAAAAGTTCGCGATTGCAAATCCCGGATTTCCGATTACAAAGCGAAGCCCTGAAACGATTGGGAATCTTAAATCTGCAACCTGAGATCCCGAACAAGATGACCAGGTTCCGTATGAGAGGGCCCGCCGATCACTCTTCGAGGCCGGCCCCGGCCTCGCCCGGCTCGAGGCCCACTTCGGGCGTTCCTGCCGGCGTCACCCGGGGGCCGAACAGGCCGGCGAGCCCGGCGCCGCCCCGGAAGAGGCGCTGCATCGCCGTCGCCGGCAGGCGGTCGATCTGGCCGTACCAGGCGGTGAGCATCCGGCAGAATTCGAGCATCTTGGCGAGCTGCTCGCGAGTGTGCTCGTCGGCGGGGCCGCCCGAGTCGGCCTCCCCGACGCAGAGTTCCAGCAGGGCGATCGTGGGGTCCATCTCGCGCCGCTTGCGCTCGGCCATGATCACGCGGAAGGTGTCCATCACGTCCTTGAGCGACTCGAAGCGGTCGCGACGATCGCCGATGATGTGGACCCGGCGGATGACGCCCCAGGTGATCAGCTCGCGGAGGCTGGTCGAGACGTTCGATCGGCTCACGTCGAGGAGCCGGCTGATCTCCTCGGCGTCGAGGGCCTCGGGCGAGACGAACAGGAGGGCGTGGACCTGGGCCATCGTCCGGTTGATCCCCCAGGCCTGACCCATCTCGCCCCAGTGGAGGACGAACTTCTGAGCGGTGGGGGTCAGGGTCATTGAATTTCGCCCTCGTCGGTCGTTCCTGTCGTTTCCGAAAGCTTACCCCATTCGGGGCCGGCCGTCCAAACCGACCGTCCGGCCCGGGACGGATTGAGGCCGGCGAAGAAAGCGCGTCGGGACGGACGGGCGGGACTTGCGGATCTGGCCTTAACGATTTAGGATTGCCGGTGTCGATGACTCCTGTCATGGACCGGCACGGATACGTGCGGACCCGGAGGGGGCGAACCTTGTCGCGTCATGCAAGCCTCTCGATCGGCCTGATCCTCGCGATGGCCGGGGCCCCCGGTTGCGGTCGGTCCGCGCCCAAGGGCACCCCCGGAGCCCTCGCGAAGCCGGTCGCGAAGTCGACCGCGATCCCCGCTCCGGTCGCGAAGCCGGCCCCGCCGACGCCACCCAAGCTCGCGATCCGGGTCTACCCGGCCTCGGCGACCTTGCTCGCGGGCGACCCCGGCCTCCAGTTGATCGCCGAGGGCACGCGTGAGAATGGCGGCCGACGCGACCTGACGTCCTGCGTCTGGTCCGTCGAGCCCGCGGGGATCGTCGAAGTCAGCCCCGATGGCTATGTCCGGCCGCTCAAGCCCGGCACGGCGCGGGTCATGGTGATGGGCCGAGAGTCCTCCTCCGAGATCACCGTCAGCGGCGACCCCCGGAGGGCCTGGAACTTCGCCGAGGACATCGAGCCGATCCTGACCCGATCCGGGTGCAACACCGGCGGCTGCCACGGCCGCGGCGACGGCCAGAACGGCTTCCACCTCTCGCTGTTCGGCTACGACCCCGAGGGGGATCACCGGGGCCTGACCCGCGACCTCGGCGAGCGCCGGCTGTCGTCGATCCGGCCCGAGTCGAGCCTGTTCCTGGCCAAGGCCACCGGCACGATCCCCCACGTCGGCGGGCCTCGGGTCCGGCCGGGGTCCGACGATTACCGCACGCTCCTGGCCTGGCTCAAGGCGGGCGCGCCTTATCAGTCGGCCAAGAACCACGGCCGGATTCGCGACCTGACCGTCGAGCCCGCCGAGGTCCGGCTCGACGAGCCCGGGCCCCAGCAGATCCGCGTAGTTGCCCACTATGCCGACGGCCACGCCCGCGACGTGACCCGCCTGGCGTCCTACCGCGTCAACGACGACTCGGTGATCGCGATCGACCCGAACGGGAAGGCCAGGCTCCTCCGCCGGGCCGAGGCCGACCTCGTCGTCCGCTATCAGTCGCAGGTCGTCTCGACCCGGATGGCGACGGTGATCAACCCCGACCTCAAGTACGACTTCGCCCGCAGGCCGCGTCGCAACTTCATCGACGACGAGCTGTTCCGGCGCCTCGAGGCGCTCAAGGTGCCGCCGAGCCCGCCGTCGAGCGACGCCGCGTTCCTCCGCCGGGTCTCGCTCGACCTCACCGGCGAGCAGCCGATGCCCGACCGGGTCCGCGAGTTCCTCAAGGACACCGACCCCGAGAAGCGGGCCAAGCTGGTCGACGCCCTGCTCGCGAGCAGCGACTTCGTCCTCTTCTGGGAGATCAAGCTCGGCGACATGCTGGAGATCACCTCCGGTCGCCCGGAGCTGGGGGCCCAGCCGGCGATCACCTACGGCAACTGGATCAAGAAGCAGCTCCTGGAGAACACCCCCTGGGACGGCGTGGTCCGGAGCCTCCTGACCGCCGTCGGCAGGATCGACCGCGACAACGGCGGACCCGCCGCCTACGCCCTCGAAGGGACCGACCCCAAGATCTCGGCCGAGAAGACCGCCCAGCGGTTCCTCGGCCTCCGGATTCGCTGCGCCCAGTGCCACGACCACCCCTTCGACGTCTGGACCCAGGACGACTACTTCGGCCTGGCCGCCACCTTCGCCAAGGTCGGTCGCAACGCCGGCGTGCCCGGCATGGGGATGAACCGGCCTCAGGTGACGATCGACCCCGAGGGGGAACTCGAGCACATCCGGACCCGCAAGCCCGCCGAGCCCAAGCTCCTCGGCGGCCCCGCGATCGAGGTGGACGAGGACGAGGACCCGCGGGCCCGGCTGGCCGAGTGGATGACCTCGCCCACCAACCCGTTCTTCGCCCGGGCGATGGCCAACTGGACCTGGGCCCAGCTCTTCGGCAAGGGGATCGCCGACCCCCCCGACGACCTGTCCCGCTCGAACCCGCCGGTCCACCCCGAGCTGCTCGACGCCCTGGCCCGCCACTTCGTCGCCAAGAAGTACGACCTCCGCGACCTGATCCGCACGATCGCCACGTCCGAGGCCTATGGCCTGTCGTCGGCCGCGGTCCCGGGCAACGAGCAGGACAATCGCCTGTTCTCGCGCCAGATGCCCCGGCCGCTCACCGCCCACCAGATGGCCGACGCCCTGGCCCAGGCGACCGACGTCGTCAACCAGTTCGCCGGCGTCCAGAACAACGGCAAGCGCGCGATCGAGATCCAGGACCCGGCCACCGGGAGCAACATCCTGGAGACCTTCGGCCGTTGCAGCCGGATCAACGGCTGCGCCTCCGTGGCCAACCCCGCGCTGAGCCTCCGCCAGTCGCTCCTGGTCATCGGCGGCGACGTGATCGAGAAGAAGGTCTCCGCCCCCCGGGGCTACCTGGCCAACATGCTCGAGCTGGGCCTGGGGCCCGACGAGGTCGTCGAGAACCTCTACCTCCGGGCCCTCTGCCGGCCGCCCACCTCCGAGGAACTGGCCCACTGGACGGCCGACCTCGCCCGGGCCAAGACCCTCCGCGAGGCCGCCGAGGACCTGTTCTGGGCGCTGCTGAACTCGCGCGAATTCGCCTTCAACCACTGATCCCGGACCCGCACCCATCTTCGCCGCCGTCATCCCCATCGACGTCGGCCCGACCCGGAGGAATGCCGTGGCCCACTTCGACGCGGACCCGACGAGAGCCTGCCGCGGCCCGAGCCGCCGCGCCCTGCTCCGGGCGGGCTTGCTGACCGCCTTCGGCCTCGGGCTCGACGACCTGTTCCGGCTCCGGAGCCTGGCCGCCGGGCCGGGCGGGATCAAGGCGACGAAGGTCAAGCACTGCATCCTCGTCTGGCTCGCCGGCGGCGCCTCGCACATCGACACCTTCGACCCCAAGCCCGACGCGCCGGCCGACATCAAGGGAGAGTTCAAGCCGATCGACACGGCCGTTCCCGGCCTCAAGATCAGCGAGGTCTTCCCGAACCTGGCCAAGGTGATGGATCGCGTCACCCTGATCCGGAGCATCACCTCGCCCGAGGCCGACCACGACCGCGCGGCGCACCACCTCTTGACCGGCTACCGCCCGAGCCCCGCGCTGGTCTACCCTAGCTTCGGCAGCGTGGTCTCGAAGACGCTGGAGGACTCCCGCGGCGCCTTGCCCCCCTACGTCGCGATGCCCGACGCCCCGATCTTCGCGTCCAGCGGCTACCTGACGCCCGCCTACGACCCGTTCGCCGCAGGCGGCGACCCCAACCTGGACGGGTTCCGGGTCCGCGACCTCACCCCGCCCGATCAGGTGACGCTCGACCGGCTCCGCCGCCGGCGGGGGATGGTCAAGACGCTCGACGGCTTCGCCCGCGACATCACGCCGACCACGCTGGTCACCAGTCGCGACCAGTTCGCCGACCGGGCCTACGACCTCCTGACCTCGTCCGCCGCGCAGGCCGCCTTCCGGATCGGCGACGAGACGGCCGAGATGCGCCAGGCCTACGGCCGGACGCCGTTCGGCCAGTCCTGCCTGATGGCCCGGCGGCTGATCCAGGCCGGGGTCTCGTTCGTCACGATCAACAACCGGGGCGCCGGGCAGCTCCAGTGGGACACCCACCAGCAGAACTTCCCCCGGATCAAGGACGGCCTGGCCCCGCCGTTCGACCTCGGCCTGGCCACGCTCCTGGACGACCTCAAGCGGCTCGGCCTGCTCGACGAGACGCTGGTGGTCGTCATCAGCGAGTTCGGCCGGACCCCGAAGATCAACGGGGCCGCCGGCCGCGACCACCACGGCCGGGCCAACTGCGCCTTGCTCGCCGGGGCCGGGATGCCCCGGGGGGCCGTGATCGGCAAGACCGACGCCAAGGGGGACTCGCCGGCCGACCGGCCCGTCACCCCTTCGGACCTGGCCGCCACCGTCTACACCGCGCTCGGGATCGACCCCAACTACCAGTACGAGACCCCCGACGGCCGGCCGATCCGCCTGGTCGACGGCGGCAAGCCGCTCGCCGAGCTGGTCGGCCACGCCTGAACCCGGGTTGACCCGGACCACGACGACGAGGCCGGCCAGACCACGAGATCCGGCCGGCCTCTTCCGTTGCGGTCGGGCCGGAATCATGGTCTGATCGGGGTCGACCATCCCCGCCCGGCCCATGCCGCCGCGCCTCTCCGAGATCATCGCCATGGCCAGCGTCCCGAGCCCGAGCCTCGCCGCGTCCGTCGACTCGGCCGACCCCTCGATCTTCGAGGTCCAGACGGCGGCCGACGGGCCGATCGGGTCGATCCCGCTGACCGACGATCGGCTCAGGAACTGGCCCTCGGGAGACCTGTTCGGCCTGACCCAGAACGCCGGGATGGGCTGGAAGCCGGACGAGGTCGACCGCGACCCCTACCTGATCCTCAGCACCCAGGGCGGCCTCCGGGCCCCGGACGGCACCCCGATCGCGCTGGGCTACCACACGGGGCATTGGGAGGTTGGGCTCCTGGTCCAGGAGGCGGCCGAGGAGCTGCGCGGGCTGGGCATGGCCCCGTTCGCCGGGATGGTCTCCGACCCCTGCGACGGCCGGACGCAGGGCACGACGGGGATGATGGACAGCCTGCCCTACCGCAACGACGCGGCGATCGTCTTCCGCCGCCTGATCCGCTCGCTCCCCACCCGCAAGGGCGTCCTCGGCGTGGCGACCTGCGACAAGGGGCTCCCGGCCATGCTCCTGGCCCTGGCGGGCTCCAAGCACCTGGCCGGCGTGCTGATCCCCGGCGGCGTGACCTTGCCCCCGCGGCACGGGGAGGACGCCGGCAAGATCCAATCCATCGGCGCCCGCTTCTCGCACGGCGAGATCGGCCTGAAGGAGGCCGCCGAGCTGGGCTGCCGGGCCTGCGCCACCGCGGGCGGCGGCTGCCAGTTCCTCGGCACCGCGGCCACGGCGCAGGTCGTGGCCGAGGCCCTGGGTCTGACCGTGCCCCACGCCGCGCTCGCCCCCTCGGGCCAGCCGATCTGGCGCGACATCGCCCGCCGCTCCGCCCGGTCCGTCGTGGGCCTGGTCCGGCGCGGCTTGACGACGGCCGACATCCTGACAGGCGCCTCGATCCGCAACGCGATGGCGGTCCACGCGGCCTTCGGCGGCTCCACCAACCTGCTCCTGCACATCCCCGCCATCGCCTTCGCCGCCGGTCTCGAGCGGCCGACGGTCGAGGACTGGGCCGCGTTCAACCGCCGGGTCCCACGCCTCGTCGACGTCCTCCCCAACGGGCCGAGCTACCACCCGACGATCCGGGCCTACCTCGCCGGCGGCGTCCCCGAGGTCATGCTCCACCTCCGGACGCTCGGGCTCCTCGACGAATCCGCCCTCACCGTCTCCGGCGAGCCGCTCGGGGCCGTCCTCGACTGGTGGGCGGCCAGCGAGAGGCGGGCCAAGCTCCGCCGAAGGCTGAGCGACGAGGACGGCGTCGACCCCGACGACGTGATCATGGGCCCCGACCGGGCGCGGTCGCGGGGGCTGACCAGCACCGTGACTTTCCCCCGGGGCAACCTCGCTCCCGAGGGCTCGGTCATCAAGAGCACGGCGATCGACCCCACGGTGGTCGACCCCGACGGGATCTATCGCAAGACCGGCCCGGCCCGGGTCTTCGTCCGCGAGCGGGACGCGATCGCGGCGATCAAGGGGCAGGGGGCGCATCCCCTGCGGTCGGGCGACATCCTGATCCTGATGGGACGGGGGCCGATGGGGACCGGGATGGAGGAGATCTACCAGATCACCGCCGCCCTCAAGCACCTCTCGTTCGGCAAGGACGTCGCCGTCGTCACCGACGCCCGCTTCTCCGGCGTCTCGACCGGCGCCTGCATCGGCCACGTCGGGCCGGAAGCCCTCGCCGGCGGGCCGATCGGCCGGGTCCGCGACGGCGACCTGATCCGGATCGTGGTCGACCGAATCCGGCTCGAAGGGACGGTCGACCTCGTCGGGGCCGACGGCCGCGACCTGACCCCGGGGGAGGCCGCCTTGCTGCTGGTGACCCGGCCGCCCCACCCCGAACTCGCGCCCGACCCCGACCTCCCCGACGACACCCGGCTCTGGGCCGCCTTGCAGGCCCTCGGCGGCGGGACCTGGGGCGGCTGCGTGTATGACACCGACGCCATCCTCGCGGCCATCGAGGCCGGGCGTCCGACCAAGATTTCCGGGGGCTGACCGCCGCCCCCGGCCCTCGATTGGGGCTCGCGAATGACCGACACCGACAAGGCAGGCCCCGCGCCGCGGGAGGCCCGATCGATGACGCTCGGGGACTCGATCGCGATGGTCGCGGGCGTCGGCCTCGGGCTGGGGACAGTCCCGCCGCTCGGGGGCTGGGCGGCGAGCACGCCGACGGCGGCCGTGGCCCTGGTGCTGACGATCATCTCGGGGCTCTGGGTCCTGGCGGTGGCGATCGCCGCCGTGGTCCTGGCCCGCTCGGCCCGCCATCGCCGCCGGCCCCGGCCGGCGGAGTGGCTGGCGATATTGATCGCGGTCGCCGGCCTGGCCTTCCGCCCGGCCGCGGGGCTCGACCGCGCGGTCGCCGCCCTGTTCGCCGGCTTGCGGACCGCCGACGTCTCGTTCGCCGCGCTCCGCTGGCTCCTGGCCCTGGCGGCGACGGCGGCGATCGTCGCCGGTCTGGTCGGGCTCCGGCTCACGCGGCGAATCCTCCCCGCCTGGGCGAAGACGGTGGTCCTGGCCGGCCTCGCGTTCGTCGCGCTCTGGGGGCCGATCGAGGTCATCGGCCTGAACGGGCCGGACCTGCTCACCCCCTCCACGGGCTTCGGCGCCGGGGACGGCTGGACCCTCTACCGCGGCGCGTGCCTCCTGGCCGCGCAACTGCCGATGGGCCTCGTGTTCGGCCTCCCCCTGATCGCGGCGTTCGCCGAGCGGCTCCGGCGGCCGGCCTGGACCTGGACCGAATGGGCCTCGCTCGGGCTCTCCTCCGCGGTCGCGCTGGCGATCTCGACGCTGTATCGGGGCGAGTTTCGCCAACCCTCGGTCGCCTGGGCGACCGAGCGATTCCTGGGCGTGCTCTGGTTGCTGGCAATCGGCCTGATCTCTCGCCTCATCCTGGTCCGGCTCGGCCCGGGCTGGCGACGATGGCTGGACGGGCCCGGCGAGCGTCGCGAGGCCGCCGACCCTCCGGCGGGCGGATGACCCTTGAGGCGATCGACCGACGGGTCGTTCAATCGGTCGGGCGGGGTTTGATCCGGGCTTCCCCGGCGAGGACGTCCTGGACGTAACGGTCCATCTCGGCGAGTTCTTCGGTGAAGGGGGCCTGGACCGGGGGGAAGCGGAAGCCGGTCTTGGGGTCGAGGTCGAAGGCGGTGACCCGGAAGCTGATGGCGGTCCGCTCGCGCTTCCACTGGGCGAGGCAGAAGAGGCGGACGAACTTGCGGACGTCGGCGGCGAAGCGGGCGAGGTCGTCGTCGTAGTGGGCCTTCATGGCGGGCCAGAGGCGACGGAGGATCTCCAGCGGGTCGAGCGCGAGCTGGACGAAGGCATACATGAGCTGGTCGAGCACGGCGAACGGCATCAGGTCGGCCTCGTCGGTCTGCTCGCGGCCGGGCGGCCTCAGCTCGGCGCTGGCCTCCATCGCGTTGATCTTGTCGAGCGAGCGGAAGCCGTGGAAGTCGCGGGCCCATTCGAGGTAGAGCTTGATCAGGCTCTTGGGCACGTCGTTGATCGGCGCCAGGCCGCCGCTGGAGTCGCCGTCCATCGTGGTGTAGCCGACGGCGGCCTCGCTCTTGTTGCTGGTGACCAGGAGCAGGGCGTTGTGGAGGTTGGCCACGGTCCAGATCAGCATCCCCCGGACCCGGGCCTGGATGTTCTGGAGGGTGATGTCGTGGCGGGGGTTGTCCCACTCCAAGGGCTCGCCGGTAATCGCCTCGACGACCTCGTGGGCCGCGGTGAGTGCGGGCTGGACCTTGCCGTCGAAGAAGGTGGCCCCGATCTCCTCGGCGACGGCGCGGGCGGCCTCGCGGGTCTTCTCGCCCGAGTTCTCGGTGGCGAGGTAGGCGCAGAGGAACCGATCGCCCATCTGATGGGCGAGGGCGGCGGGGTCGAGGTCGGGTCGGCCGTAGCAGTGCATCTGGCGGACGATCAGGGCGACCATCGCGCTATCACGGCCGCCGGAGAGGGCCAGGCAGCAGGTCTTGATCCCGGTCTTCCGCGTGTAGTCGCGGAGGGCCAGGGCCAGGGCCAGCTCCAGCTCCAGGTGGTTCAGGTCGCGCTCGCCGATCTTCCGGCCGCCGAGGGCGGAGTCTTCGAGGTAGCGGAGCGAGGGGTCGGGATGGCCGGGCTCGGGCGGTATCCAGTAGGGCAGGGGGGCCGGGGCGACCTCGCGGGTCGAGTAGTCGCCGGGGACCTCGACCACGCCGGGGGCCTCGCCGTAGGCCCCCCACGACGCCCGCGAGTTCTGGTCGCGCCACGACCCCTCCTCCATCCGGGTGTGGCGGATCTCGCGGAGGTCGACCACCCGGTGGATCAGCTCCCAGTCGCGGTCGAAGACGAACCGACGCCCCTCGGCCTCGATCCGGCCGTCGACGGCGATGAAGAGGCTGCCGTCGAAGATTAGCCTGGTCGCGTCGCAGCCCAGGAGCGACGTGTAGAGGTAGACGCAGTGGTCCTCCCGGCTCACCTGCTCGACCAGACGCCTCCGGGTCCGGTGCTTGCCGATCGTGAACCACGAGGCCGACGGGTTGAGCAGGAGCTCTGCACCGGCCAGGGCATAAGTCGAGCCCGGCCGGAGCCCCTTCCAGGCGTCCTCGCAGATCTCGAAGGCCGCGGTGCCCAGGCCCGGCAGGTGGAACATCTGGGTCCCGAGCGGGGCCGTCGTCCCGTCGGGGCCGCGGAAGTCGACGAGCCGGCCGTGGGGCCAGGGCAGGAAGTAGCGGTTCTCGTACTGGACGTCGCCCGTCGCCAGGTTCTCCTTGGCCCCCAGGCCGACGACCTTGCCGTCGGCCAGCAAGGCCATCGCGTTGTAGAGGACCCCCTCGAACTGGACCGGCAAGCCCACGGCGACGGCGATCCCCTCGGTCGCCCCGGCCAGGCGGACCGCCAGGTCCCAGGACCGCTCGATCGTGCCGACCCGGAGCAGCCGGTCGCCCAGGCTGTAGCCCGGCACGCACATCTCGGGCAGGAGGAGGAGTTTGGCCCCGGTCGCCCGGGCCTCGCCGATCACCTCGCGAATCCGGGCCTCGTTGCCCGCCCAGTCCCCCACCGTCTGGTTGAGCGAGGCCGCCGCCACGTGCGCCTGGTGGCTTTCCGCCATGTCCGCCCCTTCCGTCCGTCGCGTCTCGCGGGCCGGCTCGGCCCGGGGGAGACGAGATCCCCCTCTCGCTCCAGGTTACAACCCGGGGCGGCGGGGGGTCAAATCGGATCGGGATGCCCTCGGCCACTCAGCGCCTGGAGGGCTTGTCGGCCGGGGACCGGGTGATCGGCCCCGACCCGGCGGGGACGGCGGCGGGGACGACGGTGGCCTTGAGTTCCAGGATCATCCGGCCGGGCAGCGGGACCAGGGTCGTCTCGGTCTTGCCGGGGTTCTTCAGGGCCGAGGTGAGGTCGGCCTCGACCGTGGAGACGTCTTGCCCGGCGAAGTTCGCGACGTTCACGCCGAGGTCGATCGCCTTCGGGGCGGGGACGGCGGGCGCGGCGGGCGCCGAGTCGTCACCGTTGGACTTCTCCAGGAAGGCCGCCAGGAGCTTGGCGACGAACGAGGGGGAGGACGAGGCGGGACAGCCGGCGTCGGCCACCTCGGGGCACTTGACCTCGGCCTGCTGCGACACCGGGCGGGCGTCGAGCCGGGCGGCCTCGGCGGCCTCGGCCTTGCACTGGGGGTCGTCGCACCGGCCGACGTCGTTGACGGTCACGCGGAGGGTCCGGCCGTCGACCTCGGTCTCGATGTCGAGGTCGTAATCGGCCAGCATCCCCGAGGCGATCATCTTCCGGAGGAAGCAGGACGAGGGGAGCGAGGCGACCGGGAGGCCGTCCCGGATCGCCGGGGCCGGGTTGGCCACGGCGTCGGGCGTGAAGCCGGCCTGCGCGACCTGCGGGTCGGCCGATTGGTTGGCCGCGAGCGCCTGCGGGCTGGGCTGGTCCGGGGCGGGCCTGATCCGGTCGAGGTCGGTCGCGGCGAGCCCCTCGGGCAGGGGGGGCAGCTCGACGAGGTTGCCGGACGGGTCATACCCCTCGGGGGTGTCCCGGGCCGGGACCGCGGGCATGGGCAGGTCGCCGACCAGGACCGGGGGCGCGACGGCGGTGACGGCCTCGACCCGGGAGGCGACCGGGGCCGCGGTCGCCTTCGGCTCGTCCTTCTCCTTCGAGGGGTCGGCGAACTCGACGATCGCGACCCGCTCGCGGACCACGGCCATCCCCTTCTCGTCGGCCACGGTGTCGACGCCCAGCGTCACCAGGAGCACGGAGCCGGGCGGGACGAGCCATTCCCCCTCGATCCGGGCGTTGGAGACCTCGGGCACCTGGACGTAGCAGCCCAGCGTCGACTCCTTGCCGTCGGCCGACTTCTGGACCGACTGGAAGCCGACGACGCGGCCGTCCCCGTCGGCGGGGACGAAGTCGACCTTGAAGCCGTTGGGGGTCTTGAAGGTCTCGGCCTGCATGACCTTGTGGATCGCGTTGACGTGGCTCTCCTCGATCCGGACCAGGGCGAGGATGCCCTGATCGAGCTTCCGGCAGCCGACCTGGGCGCGAAAGCCCTCGTCAAACCGGCCGGTCTCCGGCCTCCAGGCCAGCGTGGTGGCGCGGTTGATCGGGCCGTCGGCCACGCGGTCCCAGTGCCCCTGGTAGTAGACCGGCGACTTGAGGGCGACGACCGGCTCGCCCGACCGTCCGGGCTTCGCCGCGGTCGCGACCGAGCGGGCGGAGGCGGCCAGGGCCTCGGCCAGGGCGCGGTCGGCGGTCCAGACCGAGGACGTCCCCTGGCGGGCGACCGGCCTGAGCCGGGGATAGGCGTCGGCCCGCCATTGCAGGCCGTCCAGGGTCAGCACCCGGACCTGATACTCCATCGCCCCGTCGCAGCCGCCGGCGGGACCCTCGGCGCCCATCGCCGCCAGCACGAGCAGACCCGTTGTCATTGCCATGATTCGACCTCCTTGCCCGTTGATCGTTCCCGAGTCCGTGGAAACATCGTCCAGAGGCGCGGGATGGTACGGCGGGCGACCGGGATCGTCAACGGCGACTTGTCGGCCGGTCGGCCCGATCCCTTGAGGATTTTGATCGTCGACGGCGGACGACGGCCGGCAAACCCTGGCGGCCGGGCCGGGCCGGGCCCTAGAATGGGGCGACGGATGACGACCGCCGAACCACCAAAAAGTCCGGCCCAACGCGCCGGAGCCCCGAACCATGTCGACCCCCGACCAGCTCTACGACCAGGCCATCGACCTCCGCGACGCCGGCGACAAGCCCGCCGCCATCGCCAGGCTCGAGGAGGCGATCGCCATCGACCCGGCCTTCGCCATCGGCCACGGGATGCTCGCCAAGCTCTACACCGACATCGCCGAGACCGACAAGGCGATCGTCCACGCCAAGAAGGTCGTCGAACTCGAGCCCGACGACACCTTCAGCTACACCGCCCTCTCCGTCATCTACCAGCGGTGCGGCAAGATCCCCGAGGCCGAGCACGCCAAGGCCCTGGCGTTCAACAAGCAGCACGGGTTGGACGAATAAGCCGGGCGGGATCTCGCCCGATCGCCGAGACGACGATGAGTTCTCGCCCCCGCGCGGGGTCTTCCCAATCGCCCCCGGAGTCGCGTCGATGCCGAGCGTCCGCGTCGGAACGGCCTTGCTGACAGCCTTGCTCGTTTGGCCCGGCCCCGCGGCGAGGGCCGACGAGGCGGACGCCTGGTTCGACGGGCACCGCGAGGAACTCGTCGGGCTCTACAAGCACCTGCACGCCCACCCCGAGCTCTCGTACCGCGAGGTGGCCACGGCCGCCCGGGTCGCCGAGGAGCTGAAGAAGGCGGGGGCGGAGGTGACGGCGAACGTCGGCAAGCTCGGCGTGGTCGGCGTCCTCCGCAACGGCCGGGGGCCGACGGTCCTGGTCCGCACCGACCTCGACGCTTTACCCGTGACCGAGCAGACCGGGCTGGACTACGCCAGCAAGGCGACCACGGCCGGCGACGACGGGACCGCCGTCGGCGTGATGCACGCCTGCGGCCACGACGTCCACATGACCAGCCTGGTCGGCACCGCCCGATGGCTGGCCGACCACAAGGACCGCTGGGCCGGCACCATCCTCTTCATCGGCCAGCCCGCCGAGGAGAAGATCGGCGGGGCCAAGGAGATGCTCGCCGACGGGCTCTACACCCGGTTCCCCCGGCCCGACTTCGCCCTGGCCCTCCACGTCGCGCACGACCTGGAGGCCGGCAAGGTGGCCTACACCAGCGGCCCGGCGATGGCGAGCTCCACGGCCGTCGAGGTCCTGGTCAAGGGCAAGGGGGGCCACGGCGCGATCCCGCACAACACGGTCGACCCGATCGCCCTGGCCGCCCTGCTGATCCTCGACCTCCAGACGATCGTCGCCCGCGAGGTCAACCCGCTCCACCCGGCCGTCGTGACCGTCGGCTCGATCCACGGCGGGACCAAGGGGAACATCATCCCCAACGACGTCCGCCTCCAGCTCACCCTCCGCGCCTTCCGGCCCGACGTCGCCGACCAGCTCGTCGAGGGGATTCGCCGCCGGGCCAAGGGGCTCGCCGAGGCCCACCGGGCCCCGGCCCCGACCGTGACGATCTTCGAGTCGACCCCGCCGACGGTCAACACGCCCGACCTGGTCGCCAAGGTGGTGCCGATGCTCGCCAAGGAGCTGGGCGCGGGCCGGGTCGTCGAGGTCGAGCCCACGATGGGCGCCGAGGACTTCGGGCTGTTCGGCCAGGGCGGGGTGCCGACCTTCATGTTCCGCCTCGGCACGATCCCCCCCGACCGCGTGGCCTCGGCCAGGGCGAAGGGGGAGACGCTCCCCTCGCTCCACTCGGCTCTGTACCAGCCCGACCCCGTCCCCAGCCTCCGGACCGGCGTCCGGGCGATGACGGCCGCCGTCCTGGGCCTGATGCCGGCCGGGTCGACGTCGACGGGGGCCGCGCGATGAGCATCGCCACCCACGAGCGCGATCCCGCTGCCGCTATCGACCCACGCTATCCGATCCGCCGGCCGGACGAGCTGCTCAGCCCGTCGCTCTTGATCTTCCTCGACCATGTCCGCCGCAACCTCGACGCCATGATCGTCATGGCCGGTGGGGCGGGGCGGCTCCGGCCGCACGTCAAGACGCACAAGATGCCGGCCCTGGTCCGGATCGCCGAGTCGCTGGGCATCCGCAAACACAAGTGCGCCACGATCGCCGAGGCCGAGATGCTCGGGGCCTCGGGCGGGAGCGACGTCCTCCTGGCCTACCCGATCGTCGGCCCCAACCTCGCCCGGTTCGCCCGCCTGATCCGGGCCTACCCCGCGACGATCTTCCGGGCGACCGTCGACCACCCCGACTCGGCCCGGGCGCTCTCGGCCGCCGTCGGCCACCTCGACCGGCCGCTCCCCGTCCTGATCGACCTCGACATCGGCATGGGCCGGACCGGAATCGAGCCCGGCGACGCGGCTTTTGCGCTCTATCAGCTGATCGCCGACCTGCCGGGCCTCGAACCCGACGGCATCCACGCCTACGACGGCCACATTCGCGACTTCGACCTCGCCGCCCGTCGCCGCTCCGCCGCGCCCGGCCTGGAGGCGGTCCACCGGTTCCGCGACCGGCTCCTCGCCGCCGGCCTGCCGGTCCCGCGCCTGGTCCTGGGCGGGACCCCGACGTTCCCGGTCCACGCCGGGGTCGCCACCCCCGGAGTCGAATGCTCGCCCGGGACCTGCGTCCTCCACGACGCCGGCTACGCCGAGAAGTTCCCCGACCTCCCGTTCACCCCCGCCGCCGTCCTGTTCACCCGGGTCGTCAGCCGCCCCCGGGTCGGCCGGGCCTGCCTCGACCTGGGCCACAAGGCCGTCGCCGCCGACCCCGTCGGGGCCCGCCTGACCCTGCTCGGCCTGCCGAACGCAACCCTCGGAGGCCAGAGCGAGGAGCACCTCGTCGTCGAGGCCCCCGAGGTCGACGCCCTGGCCCCGGGCACGCCCCTCCTGGCCATCCCCACCCACATCTGCCCGACCTGCGCCCTCCACTCCTGGGCCTACGTCCTCGAAGACGGCGAGGTCGTCGACCGCTGGGAGGTCAAGGCCCGAGACCGCGTCCTGGGGATCTGATCGGGTGCGACCCCGGACCGATGTGCCAGCCGCCCGGGACGGCCGCCAACCGAGTTGCGATTTCGGCACGAATCGCGACGAGGCCCCGCGGCAAGCATGGAAATCGTTGCCAATCCAGCCGGCGTTTCAGGCGATCGGCCCGAAGGCAGGCGGAGAGGTCGTCTCTTCGGACGAGTATTGAAATTACTACGTTATTTTAAACAAAAAATTATATGATTAAATAGATATGTTAACTTATCAATTGAAACTCGCCGCCGCAAGCTGTGAAGCGGTCGGCCGTCGGAATGCCATTAGGCTGATATGCCTCCAGGAAAGCTCCAGCGACCGCAGACCATCACGGGTGGGGTCGAGTCCAGGAATTCCGGGGGGAAGCCATGAGACGCATGCGGATCGGGACGGCTGCGATGATCATCGCCATCGCTGCGGCGGATCTCGCGCTGATGCGCGAGCTACCCACTGAGTTCTTCCTCTTGCCGTTCGTTGCCATTCTATTCTTTTCGCTCAACCTCGTGTTTGTGCAGTTTCTCGCCCTCCGAAGGCCGCTCGGCGCGTTTCATCTGGGCTTCCTCGGAACGGGGTTTCTGTACGGCTTCGCGACGCTCGGATTGAAGACCCGGATCTTGGAGACGCTCATCGCCTGGTACAGGCTGTCGACGGGCGACACGACGATCTGGCGGTTCAACGGCAGCGATCAGATCATGTTCGCCGAACAAAGGTTGATCCTCGTCCTGGGCTTCCTGACCTGTCTGGCAGGGGGTGTCCTCGCCACTCACGGGAGGGCTCGGCTGCGGTCCCGGCTCCGCGTGGAACCTGTTACGACTCGCCAACCAACGAGGGTGACGGTCGTTCCCCGATCCGACTGAGATCGGTCGAATCCCGTTTCAGATCCCCGGCCGGAGGGCACCTTCGACGGCCAGGGCGAGTTCCTCGGGGCGTTGGGTGCCGATCAGGATCTTCGTCCCGTCGTGGAAGTGGAGTCGGACGCCGCGGTCGCCCCGGGCGATGAGGGCCCGCTCGCCGTCTCGACCGTGGCGGACGCCCCAGCCGCCGTAGTCGGCGACCGGCCGATACTGGACGATCTCGACCCGCGCGATCGCGCCGATCTCGTAGGCCCGGCGATAGGTGGGGATGAACCCGAACCAGACGCGGACGTCGGTGGGAGTGACCATCGTCGTCATCCGGAGCACGCCGACGACGAGGACCAGCGGCAGGACCATCCCGGAGGTAATCCCCACCGTGAACGCGCGGTGATGATCCGCCAGCAACATCTGGGGGGCCCCTTGGTGGCGGCCGAGGAACAGGGCCCAGGCCAGCGACATCATCACGCCGAGGAGCGCGTAGACCCACCAGCCGAAGCGCTGCTCCTCGCGGAAGATGGCCGACGGGGGCTGGATGGCGGCGACGGAGAGGCTCACGAGACGCCCCGGGTTGAGGGCCGAGGCCGACCGGCGGAGTGGCGTCGCTCGAGGACCCGGTCCATCGCCTGGCGGCCGGCGTTGGCCACCCGCTCCGGCGGGATCGCCCAGAGCTGCGGGTTGAGGACTTCGAGGGAGAGGAAGCCGTCGTAGCCGATCGAGGCCAGGTGGTCGAGGATCGGGTCGATCTGGAAGTCCCCCTCGCCCGGGAAGATCCGGTCGGCGTCGCCGGCCAGCTCGCGGGGGACGCCGCTGAGGTCGCAGAGCTGGACCCAGGCGAGGTTCTCGCGGGTGAGGTACGCCAGGTCCTCGAACTTGCTCGGGCCGGTGTAGTAGTGGAAGAGGTCGAGGCAGACGCCCAGGTTCTCGGCCTCGGACTGCGCGATCAGGGCGAGCGTGGTGTCGAGGCTGGCGCAGAATTTGGCCCCCTTCTGGAACTCCAGGGCCAGCTTGACCCCCGAGCCCCGGGCCAGCTCCGCCGCCTCGACCAGGGTCGAGGCGGCCCGGCCGTAGTCCTCGGCGACCAGCTCGCGGACGAAGTCGACGGCGACGACCAGCGTGGGGACCTCCAGCGCCTCCAGGAGGGCCAGGCGGCGGCGGAAGAGGTCCCAGTGTGCCTCACGCTCGGCGTCGCGCGAGAGCAGGAGGCCGCCCTGCGACGCGGCGGCCACCGCCTTGATCCCGCGCGACTCCATCGCGGCCTTGGCGTCGGCCACGGCGTGGCCTTCGAGGTAGGTTTCCAGCTTGGTCAGCCAGAGTTCCACCGCGGTCCAGCCGGCCATCGCGTAGGCGTCGAGGTCTTCCTCGAAGGGCGTGCTCAGGGTCGTCGCCTGGCTGATGCATGGCGTCATCGGATACGCGTCCCCTGGGGATCTCGTGGGTCTCGGTCCAGGGCACCCCGCATCACTCCGCCCCCGGGATGGCCTGGCCGTCGAGGAGGTCGCGGAGGGCTTCGACGACGTTGGCCGAGGCGACGCGCCACTGGCGGCAACTGTCGCGGTCGCGGAAGGTCACGGTCCCGTCGGCGATCGTCTGGCCGTCGACGGTGATCCCGAACGGCGTGCCGCCCTCGTCCTGGCGGCGATAGCGGCGGCCGATCGCCCCCTTCTCGTCGAAGAAGACGTTGAACTGCCGCTTGAGGTCGCGGTAGATCTTCTCGGCCATCTCGGGCATCCCGTCGCGCTTGACCAGCGGGAACACGGCGGCCTTGATCGGCGCGAACCGGGGGTGGAACTTGAGCACCGTCCGCGTCTCGCCGCCGACTTGGTCCTCCTGGTACGCCTCGCAGAGGAACGCCAGGGTCGCGCGGTCGGCGCCGGCCGAGGGCTCGATCACGTGCGGGAGATACCGCTCCTTCTTCTCCTCGTCGAAGTAGGTCAGGTCTTTGCCGCTGAACTTCTGGTGCTGGCCGAGGTCATAGGCCCCCCGGTGGGCGATCCCCTCGAGCTCGCTGACGCCGAAGGGGAAGGCGTACTCGATGTCGGCGGTGGCCGTCGAGTAGAACGCCAGCTCCTCGGCGTCGTGGTCGCGGAGCCGGAGCCGGTCGGACTGCAAGCCGTGGTCGACATACCACTGGAAGCGATTCTTGCGCCAGTAGGCGTACCACTCGGCCGACTCTTCGGGGCGGCAGAAGAACTCGATCTCCATCTGCTCGAACTCGCGAGACCGGAACGTGAAGTTGCGTGGGTTGATCTCGTTGCGGAAGCTCTTGCCCACCTGGGCGATGCCGAACGGGATTCGGACCCGGCCGGTGTCGACCACGTTCTTGAAGTTGGCGAAGATCCCCTGCGCCGTCTCGGGCCGGAGGTAGGCGACGTTGGATTCGCTCTCCAGGGCCCCGACGTGGGTCTTGAACATCAGGTTGAACGAGCGGGGCTCGGTCAGCGTGCCCGGCTCGTCGGTCGAGGGGCCGACGACCTTGGCCCGGTCGGAGGGGTCGATGTCGAGATAAGGGAGGATCGTGGCCGGGGCGTCGGGCGTGCCGTACCGCTTGGCGAGCTTATTCGCCTTCTTGGTCGGCCCTTCGGCGGCGTCCTCGGCCGAGGCCCCGAGGCCGGACAGCCACGACTCGACCGGCTGGCCCTTGTCGTCGGGGCGGGGATAGCGGGTGACGAAGACATACATCTGGTCGGCCCGGTACCGCTCCTTGGTCGTCCGGCAGTCGACCATCGGGTCGCTGAACCCGCCGACGTGGCCCGACGCCTCCCAGACCTTGGGATTCATGATGATCGAGCAGTCGAGCCCGACCATGTCGTCGCGAAGGGTGACGTTGTCGCGCCACCAAGCATCCTTGATATTGCGCTTCAGCTCGACCCCGAGCGGGCCGTAGTCCCAGAAGCCGTTGAGGCCGCCGTAGATCTCGCTCGAAGGGAAGATGAACCCCCGGCGCTTGCAGAGCGAGACCAGCTTGTCCATGTCCATCGCGTCGTCACCTTCTCGAAGGGGGCCATGACCTTGGCAGGGCCCACCCCGGTCGACCATTCGTGTTCCCGGGCGGATGTCTTCTCGACGAATATCGGCGGACTAGGCCCCAAACAATCGGAGCCGGGGGCCGGCCGCCCCGGTGGCGGGGACGATCCGCAGCGGGTCGCGGAGCAGCTCGACGGCGAACGGGAAGCGGTCGACCCGGGCGGCGTCGGCGATGTCGGCGTCGAGGCCGAGCGTGCGGACCCGGCGGCCGCCCCGGCCTTCGCCGAGGGCGTCGGCCAGCGAATAGCCGTCGTCGATCATCGCCTCGGTCTCGCGCCAGGACGACGCGGCGATCTCGGCCGGGTCGTTGGCCAGGACGGTGTCGTCGGGCAGGTCGGGCCCGAAGTCGACCGGGTCGGGCTCGCCCGGGGCATGCTCCCAGGCCCGGACGTCGAGCTCGTTGGCCAGGGCGCCGGCGAGCAGCGTGTCCTCCAGGCTGACCAGCCCGTCGGTCCCGGCGCAGACGATGTGGACCGGCCGGCCGTCGGCGACCAGGGCGTCCACGGTGGCCTTTCGGTTCACGAAGGCGGCGATGAGGACGCGGTCGGCCCCCAGGCAGGCCAGGATGGCCCGGGTCCCATTGGTGGTCGTCATCACCAGGGTCCGGCCCGAGCAGGCCTCGGGCGTGCATGAGGCCGGGGAGTTGCCCAGGTCGAACCCGTCGATCGGCTCCCCCTCGCGCTCGCCGGCCAGGAGGGCCGAGCCGGTGGGGAGCGTGGCGGCCAGCCGGCGGGCCTCCTCGACCTCGGAGCAGGGGAGGATGGCGTCGCAGCCGGCGGCCAGCGCGTGGACCATCGTGGTGGTCGCGCGAAGGACGTCGAGCACCACCGCGACCCCCCCGGCCAGGGCGCCGGGCGGGATCAGGGCGGGCAGGAGGTGGACGTTGATCGGCGATCGATGCGGCATCGTCGGGCGGACCTCGGGCGGCCCCGGGCCCGATGGTGGGCCGGGCCAACGGGTCTGATTATGGCACGGCGGGCGGTCGCTTGGGGAGCCCCCAACGCCCGCGGCCCGCGGCCCAACTTCGACTTCCCCGGCCCGGGCTTTTGCGGTAGGGTACCGCTCACCTCCCGCCGTCCGTCGCCGCGCCGGGGCCCGCGCGTCGAGCGGGGCCGGGGGGCTTCCGTATTTCGACTCGATGAGGTGCAAGGATGCGCGAGCCGAAGGGAGTCGTGTTCCCGCTCTCGGTGCCAAGGCGGCTAATCGTCGACCTGCTGCACTTCGCCCGTCGGGTCCCGTCGATCCCGCTCAGCCGGTTGATGGACGTCTCGTCGCTCTCCGCGGCGCGGAGGGCGCACCCGGCGCGGCCGTCGTGGTCCGTGATCTTCATGAAGGCGTATGCCAAGGTCGCGATGGAGCACCCGCCGCTCCGCCGCGCCCTGCTCGAATTCCCCTGGCAGCGGATCTACGAGCACCCCCAGACGAACTGCTCGCTCGCCATCGAACGCAACTTCGACGGCGAGGAGGGCGTCTTCTTCGGGATGTTCCGCGCCCCCGAAGGGCAGACCATCGGCGAGCTTCAGCGCTCGCTCGTCGAGTTCAAGCACCTGCCGCTGGACGAGATCGGCTTCTTCCGGCGGATGATCCGGATCAGCCGATTCCCCACGCCGGTCCGCCGATTCCTCTGGTCGATCAGCCTGAACGTGTCGGGACGGGCCCGCGCCAAGCGGTTCGGGACCTTCGGCGTGACCACGCTAGGCGGCCGGGGGGTGGAGCAGGTCCATCCGCTCTCGCCGCTGACGACCACCCTCACCTTCGGGCCGATCGACGCCTGGGGCAAGGTGACGGTCAAGATCATTTACGACCACCGGGTGCTCGACGGGGCCTACGTCGCTCGCCGGCTCGTCGACCTCGAGGAGACCCTCAACGGGATCGTCCTCGAAGAATTGCGGCGGGGCGAGTCGGCCGAGGTCCTGCCGCTCTCGCCGCCCCCCCCATCGCTGGCGGTCGGCCCGCCCAAGTCGAACGGCACCCATCGCGCCGCGCCGGCGAGGAAGGCCGGCCGCGGCGCCTGAGGCTCGCGGTCGATCAGGGCGAGGCCACTTCCTGGTCGGTCGTGACGCGGACCTCGAGCCGGCTCATCAGCTTCTTCAGCGCCTCCTCCTTGGCGGAGACGTGCAGGACGGTGTCGAGCACGATCGCCTTCCGCTCGTCCGAGACGTGGAGCACCAGCCGCCCGGCGCCGAACATCAGGTGCTCGAAGACGTCGGGGATCTCCTTGTCGAACTTGAGGTTCAGCGTGGGGTACCGCTCCAGGTCGCTCAAGGGGCCGTGGTGGTGGAGGATCTCGTTGGGCATGATCTCCCAGTAGTCGAGCCATCGCGTCAGGAAGACGATCCCGTAGATCGCGATGAACACCAGCGATATCAGGAAGTAGAACTCGGCGTTGGCGACGACGTAGACCCCCTGCAAGAGGTTGAAGATCGGGCTGAGGATGTTCACGTAGAAGCCCAGCCAGAGCAGGAAGAAGGTCAGCGTCGTGCCGCCCAGCACGATCCCGAAGATGGCGAACCGCGGGAAGTCGATCGCCAGGATCATCAGGTTCAGGAAGAACACGGCCAGGAAGAGCAGGCCGAAGATGTTCTCCTTCCGCTTGAAGGCGGTCGGGTCGGGGCTCAGCGAAGGGACCGACCGGTCGAGCGTGCCGCCGCCTTGGGCGACCGCGCCCGTCGTCGGCCCCGCCTTCGCGGGGGTCACGGTCGTGGTGGTGACGGTGGTCGACTGGACCTTCGCCTTGGGGTTGGTGCCCTGCGACCTCTGGTAATTGAACTGGGCGACGTCGGGGGTCATCCACATCCCGAGCCAGCAGATCAGCGACATGATCAGCGACGGGAAGATGAAGATGATCTTGGGGTAAGTGAAAATCCGAACCCCTTTGCCGCGTTGCACGCCGGGGAGGGGTGAGGCTTTCGGGTCCGAGGCCATGTCGGCGAACTCCTGGGTCGTTTGCGGGACGGGCTCGATCCGGCGGGCGGAGACCTCGGCACGCGATCGGACGCGATGTGGGCACGGGGACGATGCGCGTCGGCCGGGAGACGATCCTACCGCCGGGCCACCCCGCGGGAAAGTCCCCGGGGCCGGAGCGTCGGCGCCGCGAGGCATCTCGGATTCGGCGGCAAACCGCGGGCCGACGCCGTTTCGCCGTCGCATCAAGGGGTGTTCGCCGCGAATCCCGCGAAATTTCGCGTCCGGCCCCCGGGATGTCCGGCGATCACTTCTTGCGGAGGTCGCGGCGGGCCGCATGCACGGCCTCGTCGAGCTTGGCCAGGAATCGCGAGCGGTCCGCCTTGGCATACGGCGAGGGGCCGCCGCCGAACTCGCCCGACTGCCGGAGCATGTCCAGCAGGGCGCGGGTGGCGAGGGCGTCGCCGATCGAATCCTCCGTGAACTCCGACCCCTTGGGCCCGAGGACCCGCGCCCCCCGGCGGAGGCAGCGGTCGGCGAGCGGGATGTCGGCCGTGATGGCGATGTCGCCCACCTCGACCCGCTCGGCGATCCAGTCGTCGGCGGCGTCGAAACCGCCCTTCACCAAGACCAGTTCGATCAAGGCATCCGCGGGCACCCTGAGCGACGCATTCGCCACCACGAAGACCCGGATTCCGTACCGCCGGGCGACCCGATAGACCTCCTCCTTGACCGGGCAGGCATCGCCGTCGACGAAGATGGGCATCTTCCGACCCTTCGCGTGATCACCGGCCCGGTCCACTGATCTCAAGGGATCATCTTAGCCAGGACCCGGCCGAAATCGAGCCATTCCGGCCCGAAGGCCGCTCGGGCGTCGGCGTAGCGCCCGAAATCCGCACCGGGTGTAGCTCTCGATTCTGGAGATTTCCCCCCGGCCTTGGTATGACGGGTCCATCCCCAAACCCCGGAGGTGGCCCGATGGCACGGATGGTCGAGGTGCGGACCGAGTTGGAATCGATCCTCGTC
>JAABUX010000981.1_pt1 | contig 45400 bp, 31 predicted proteins | sample 5561851 | NCBI WGS metagenome assembly JAABUX01 (sample SAMN10711883, study PRJNA513361) | rock metagenome | isolation source: Antarctica rocks | place: Antarctica: Victoria Land, Richard Nunatak red sandstone | collected 2016-01-03 | reverse complement strand
AGCCTCGGGATGGTCCAGAAGCGACATGACGGTCCTCCTGTCAATCTCGATCCCCCTCGATCATAACTTCCGTCACACCAATGCAATAGTGGAATCGGTGACAGTCCAAATAGGAAGGATGCGAAACGAAAAACCCGCTTTCCGGAGGGACCGGATCGCGGGTCGGAGTGGAGAGGGGCTGGTTGATCAGTTGGATTCCGCCGAGATCACCGACCTGGCGATGGTGTTGGCAAGGTTCGCGGCGTCGTGAGCACGCCGGGAGTCGGCGTATTTGGCTAGCGGGGCCGAGTGGGTCCCGTCTCCATAAACCCCGATCACCGTATGAAGACCATGAAGCTCACTCGTGTCGGCTCGCAGGAAAAGCCCAGACCGGATCAGAGAAGCGAGGTTCTGCTGCCAGAGCTGGGTTTCTGCCAATTTCGTTTGCATGGCGAGCCCCTGAGTTCAAGAGTGGAGTTGCATTTCCCCAGCCACCGCGGAAGGCGACCCAATCCTCCGGCCGCTTCTCACTCTATTCTAGACGTTAGAACAGCCGGCAAGGTTCGATCCCCCCTCAATTCTTCCAACTTCGCCCGATCCAACCAATGCCGACGATAAACTTGTGGATAATCGGCATCCGTCAACCCGGCGAAATCTCGGAATCATCCTCCCTGACAATCCACCTTTGCGAGCTTTTCGAGAACGTCGAGGATCAAGGCAAGGTCCGTGCCAATCACCTAAGTCGCCGAATCGTTACGCCGGATTCTGGGGCATTCGGGCCAAGATTCCGGGCCTCTACCCGGAACGAGTCCTGAAAAAACAACGAAGGCGACGAAATCGTCTCAAGTCCGAGCCTGCCACAATTTCCGCCTGTTGCAACTTTGGGCAGGTCCGTTGAAACTTCGGGCGTCTCAGGCCGCATCCGCCTCGGCAGGAATCGCCTCGGCGAACCGACGGTTGAGGTCGTCGATGATCCAGTGGAAGGCGACCAGGTGGATCGACTCGACAATGCCCATGTCGTCGATGGCGACGTGGAAATTGTGGTTGGCGTCGGCCTTGAGGCGACCGCCGACGAACCCGGTCATCCCCACCGTGGTCATCCCGTGCTTGTTGGCCCAGTCGACGGCCTTGAGGATGTTGGGGCTGTTGCCGGACCCCGAGATCGCGATCAGGGCGTCGCCGGGCGAGGCCAGGTTCTTCAGTTGCTCGACGAAGATCCGATCGTACCCTTCGTCGTTGCCCCAGGCCATGATCCCGGCGGTGTTGTCGGTCAGACTGAGGACTTTGAGTCGCTTCTGGTTTTCGAAGTCGCGGAGGGTACACTTGGCAAGGTCTTCGCTCAGGTGCGAGGCGGTGGACCCCGAACCTCCATTGCCGATGATGAAGACGAACCGCCCGGCATGGTAGGCCGACTCGATGATCTGGGCAATATTCTCGACCTGTCCAAGATCGAGGTTCTGGACTTCGCGGCAGACCCGATCGAGGTAGTCCCTGGCTCCCATCATGCTTCCCAACATCAGACCAGCCCTCCGCTGCTCGACGAACCTTCCTGATGCCCTCCCGCTATAATACGGGGGATTGTAACCGCGAGGCCCTTTTTGTTATAGCCCGACCGTCGGCCGGGTGGAGCTTCCGAATCTGCAGAACCAAATTGCAAATCGCAGAATCGCAAAGAAATCAGAAACCAAAATCCTCGAATCTTTTGCGATTTGCGATCCTGCGATTTGCAATTCTTGATCCTCGAGAATCTCCAGATTGGAAAACTACACCCCTGTCGGCCGCGCCGGGGCAGTCCCGAGCGGTCCTTCGGTCCTGCGACTTCGAGGCGATTCATGGGCGTGGCCTGGCTCTTGATGGGTTTGTCGCCTTTGGCGGTCGCGGCCTGGTTGCTGGCCAAACATGGGTTTCGGGTCGAGCGGGGACCGGCTCGAACCCTCGCCTCGGCGACGCTCGCCTGGGCCTGGGTGACGCTTGGGGTCGAGATCCTCGGGACGTTGGGGCGGCTCGACCCGGTTTCGCTCGTCGCCTGGTCGGTCGCGGCGCTGATGATCGCCGGCCTGGTCGCCTGGGTCCGCCCGGCGGCGATCGACCCGGGCGCAGTCGTCGTGTCGGATCAACCTCGACTGGGACCGGCGGCGCTCATCGCGTCGAGCCTAGTCCTCTGGGCCTTGCTCCGGATCGGCCTGATCTCGTTCATCCACCCGGTCAAGGTCGTCAGCGACGGCCCGATCTACCACCTCTACCTGGCGGCCCGATGGTGGAAGGCGGGGCGAGTGTTCCCGGTGGCGACGCCGTTCGGCGAGCTGGGCGCCACCTACTTCTGGGCCAACGGCGAGGCCTGGTACGCCTGGCTGATGACCTTGTTCGGCGGCGATCGGTTCGCCAAGGTCGGCCAGATCCCCTTCTTCTTGCTCCTCGGGCTGGCGGTCGAAACGCTCGCCCGACAGCTCCGGGTGGGGGCTTCGGCGGCCCGGCTCGCGGCGGCCTGGTTGCTCACGGTCAGCCCCTTGATCCTCTTCTCGAACGAGCCGAACGTCGACGTGATCCTCGTCGCCGGCTACGTCGCGTCGATCACCTCCTTCGTCCGGGCGTTTCGGGCCTCCGGCGCGATCGCTCGGGGTGACCTGATCCTCGGCTCGCTCGCCGCCGGCCTGGGGATGGGGACCAAACCGACCGGGATCGTGTTCTTCCCTCCGGTGATCGTCGTGGTCGTCGGCCTGATTGCTTGGCGAGAACGGCGAAACCTCGGTCGATGCCTCGCGACGACCTGCCTGGCCATCGTCCCGGGGGTCGCGACCATGATCTATTGGCCCGCCCGGAATGCCTGGCTCACCGGCAACCCGCTCTACCCGCTCCACGTCGAGATGTTCGGCAAGGTCTGGCTTTCGGGGTGGTTCGGACCCGGGGCGATGACCTTCAGCCCGTTCTATGTCCCGATGGCGAACTGGCGGGCGTTCGTCGACATCGTGATGCAAGTCCTCGACCCGCGCGAATTCCCGGTCTGGGTCGGTTCGGCGGTCGGCTTGTGGGCGTTGGGCCGACCTCGTCGGGTGGACCCCCTCGACGATCGACCCGAAGTGGACCGCTGGGTCTGGGGGATCACGGCCCTGGCGGCGTTCGATCTCGCGGCTTACTGGCTGGTGATCCCATATCGGACCCAGCAACGGTTCTCGTTGCCCGCCGTCGCCTTGTTCTCGGTGGCCCTGGCCAAGCTGTTCGACCGAGGTAGTTGGTCGCGTGGGATCGTCGCCCTCGGCGTTCTGGTGCTCCACGTCCTCACGCCGCAACCCTGGCCGATCGCCTCGAAGGAGTCGGACATCCCCTGGGACATGATGCCCAACATCCCCAACATCCTGCCCGCCTTGATCTTCCTCCCGATGTCGCTGACGGAATGGCGGCTGGTGATCGACCAACCGAAGCTCTGGGCGACGATCCTCCTCGGCGTCGGGGCGTTCGGCGCGGTCTGGCTCGGGAACCGTCCCTTGGGGGTGTCGGCGGGCAAAAAAGCCTGGACCACTCGCCTCCTGGCCCTGGTCTGGCTCGCTCCGTTCATGGCGGCGGGCGCCTGGTGCCTGGGCGCGGCGTACCCGATGCGTTTTCCGGTCTTCGAGGACTTCAACGCCGGTTGGGCCGACCTGGAGCTGAGGACGGGACGCGAGGGGGCGCGGATCGCCTACGCGGGGAACAAGATCCCCTATTACTTGATGGGTTCGAGGCTCCAGAATGATGTCCGGTACGTCAACATCGACGCCCACCGCGATTGGCTGCTCCACGACTACCACCGGAACGCCCCCCTCGAAGGCCAGCCCATGATCTGGCCCGACCCATTCCCGATGTGGGACCGTCTCAAGCCGGACTACGAAGCCTGGCTGGCCAACCTCCGAGCCGAGGACGTCGACCTCCTGGTCGTCACCCGGGTCAACACCGACGACGGGGCGCAATACGCCGCCGACCGCGACCGATACACGATCGAGCGAGTTTGGGCCGACGCCCATCCCAGGGTGTTTCGGCCGATCTTCGGCCCCGGCGTCCCCGACCCCAAAATCCGGATCTACCAGATCCTTCCCCCCTGATCGGAGAAATCCGAGAAAATTCGACGGATCGCGCCGCGAGATCGCACTAACAAGAGGATTGCGGTGGATTCTGAGCCACGGATGAAACACGGATGGAGCACGGATCAGAGAAAAGTAATCTTTTGTTTTCTGTGTTCCATCATTGATTCATCCGAAGCTCAATTCCGGTTTGTCATCCCCAACCAGCGAGAAACCCACGCCATGCGGCTGACCTTGCGGACGTTGATTGCCTGGCTCGACGACACCTTGACTCCGGTCGAGGTCAAGGCGATCGGCCAACAAGTGTCGGACAGCCCATTTGCCAAGGAGTTGATCGAGCGAATCCACCGGGTGACTCGCCAGCGACGCTTGACCGTCCCGAACGACTCGGGGATCGAAGGCACCGACCCCAACGTCGTGGCCAGCTACCTCGACAACCAACTCAACGGCGACCAGGTCAACGAGTTCGAGAAGAGATGCCTGACCGCCGACGTCAACCTGGCCGAGGTCGCCAGCGTCCACCAGATCCTCAGCATGATCGGCCACAAGGCCAAGGTCCCCGCCGACGCCAAGACCCGGATGTACCGCCTGGTCCGAGGTCGGGAAACGTCTCCCAGGACGAAGTCGAGGACCGCTCGACCGGCGGCCCCGCCCCGCCCCGAGGCGCCGAGCCACCCCGCCGTCCGCTGGTCGACGCCGTCTCGGTCCAAGCCCAGGGTCCTGGAGCGGTTCGGCCCGATCCTGGGCGTCCTGGCGCTGATCAGCCTGCTCGGCTACCTGGCGTTCCGGAGCTCGCAGACCGAATCGGACCGCCAGGCCGTGGCGGTGAACCGAGACCAACCGGCCCCCGGCGTCGACGCCAACGTCCCCAAGCCGCCCGTCGCCGAACCGGCGCCTCCTCTGGTCGTCGCGGCGACCGACCCGGCCACGCCGAAGGCCGAACCGAGCAAGGCCGCCGAGCTTCGACCCGAACCTCTGGCGAAGGACGATGTCGGCTCGATCGACGCGATTCAGGGAGTGGTCCTGCGGTCGCCGATCAACGCCTCCGCCTGGGAGCCGGTCGAGGCCAAGACGCCGATCAAGCCGCAAAACCGCCTGATCAACCTCGCCCCGTTCCGCAACCTGATCAAGACCGCTTCGGGCGAGGTGACTCTGGTCGACTCGACCGAGGTCGTCTTCGACCAGCCCGAGAAGGAAGGATCGTCGCAGTTCGAGATCCGCCGAGGGCGGGTTGTCGTCCAGCCGGTCTCCGGCCAGGCTTTGACCGACAACGTCCGGTTCGAGGGGCACATGCTCTCGATCACCCCGGCCCCGGGGCGGTCCGTCGGGGTGGAGCGGGCCTTGGCGTTCGCGCCCGGGACCGCCGAGCCGGCCCCCCCCCGACTCCGGATCTTCGTCCCCGAGGGCAAGGCCACCCTCAAGGTTGGCGACACCGAGGAAGTCCTCGAAGGGCCCGCCGAGGTCTCGCTCCAGGTCTCGGGTTCCTTCGCCGACAAGGCGAGCAAGCCGGCCCCCCCTTGGGTGCTCGACTCGGCCCCCTCGGCGTTCGACAAGGAGGTGGCCAGCCAGTTCGGCCAGTACCTCCGCCCCGGTCGGCCGATCCTGGCCAACCTCGTCGAGGCGATGGACGACCCCCAGCCCAAGGTCAAGGAGTTCGCGGCGTCGGGCCTGGGGACGCTCGGCGACATGGAGTCGGTGGTCATCGGCCTCGACAGGAAGGATCATCCGGCGTTCCACCGGTCGGTCGTGGACGTGCTCCGGGCCGGATTGGCCCAGGGGGGAGACCCGGCCAAGGCCGTCCGCGACGCCCTGGCCCGCCAGTATGACGACATCTGGCCCAAGACCGCCGAGACCCTGATCGTCGGCCTCCCCTCCGAAGCCGCCCGCGACGAGCCCACGCTGGCCCGACTGGTCGAAGACCTCGCCACCGGTCCCAGTCGAGGAATCCGCGCCCTGGCCCTCGACAACCTCCGCGCCTTGACCGGCCGAGACAGCATGGAATACGATCCCGACAGCCCCGAAGGCAAGGGGCTCCGGGCCTGGCAAGACCTCGTCCGCCGCAAAGAACTGATCAAGGGCCTCGCCCCGACCCTGGGCCGTTGAAATAAGATTTCAGCCACGGATGAACACGGATAAGACCTGAATTGCCTCCCTCTGATCCGTGTTCCATCCGTGGCTAAAGTGATTTTTTGCTTGCCAGGGAGTGAGGCGACCGATGGTGGATTATTCCCCTTACCGGGTCGTCGCCGAGCGGGCGGCGGTGGATGCCGGGCGATTGCTCCTGGGCTATTACGGCCGGGTCTCGGCGCGGGAGAAGCAGCCCGGCGACCTCGTGACCGATGCCGACTCGGCGAGCCAGCGCCTGATCGCCGACGCCGTGCTCGGGGCCTTTCCCGACCATACCCTGCTCGCCGAGGAAGATGGCGTCGTCGCCGACCCGGACAATCCCTGGCGGTGGGTCGTCGACCCGCTCGACGGGACGATGAACTTCGCCCACGGGTTCCCGTTCTGGAGCGTGTCGATCGCGCTGGAACATGCCGGGGAGCTCGTCGTCGGCGTGGTTCACAACCCGATCACCCGGGAAACGTTCTCGGCGAGCCGGGGGGCCGGGGCCACCCTCGACGGCGGGCCGATCCGGGTCTCCTCGGCCTCGGACCTCCGGTCGTCCTTGATCTCGACCGGCTTCCCCACCGCCTTCGATGCAGACTCCCCTCGCCAACTCGCCTTGATCGACCGGATGGCGACCGGGACGCACTCGATCCGCCGGACCGGCTCGGCCGCGCTCAACCTGGCGCACGTCGCCGCCGGCCACTTCGAGGTCTTCTACGGGACGTCGATCAAGCCTTGGGACGTGGCCGCCGGGGTAGTCCTGGTCGTCGAGGCCGGGGGTCGGGTCTCGTCGCTCGGCGGAGGCCCGCACGACCTCGACCACGGCAGCCTGCTCGCCACCAACCGTCTGGTCCACGACGAGGCCGTCCGGGCTTGCATTGAAGCCTGGCCAGCCCTCGCGTCCACCTGAGTCGATCCGGGATCGGACTCTTCCGAACCAACTTGGTGGCCAGTTCGTGGGGATCTGATAAGATAGGAAGTCTGGTTCAAGATTGACCGACGGCTCGACTGGCTCCTGGTTCGGTTCGCTCAAGGCCGGAGGTTGGTTTGGACGCTCGACCCGACTTCGCCATGCCGACCGGCATCGATCACCGCCGCCGGTCGCCAGGCCGATCCCTGGCGATCGCCCTAGTCGTCTGGATGGGCGGCGTGGCCTCGGGTCTTGGCGCGGACGACCCGACGACCCGGCGACCGGGGGAGTTCTGGCCGTCGGCGGTCATCCTCGAACCTCCCGCCAACCGCGATGCGCTGCTCCAGAAGCTCAGGCGGCCCGACCTCCTGATCTGGGACGGCGACGGCTTCGAGCGCTGGTTGCTTGGGCGGGCGGGGCCGACGGGCGGCTCGAAGAGCGGGCAGGGGGTGGTTGGGTCGGTGTCGGTCCGGATCGCGGCCTCGGGAGCCGACGACAGGGGGCGGGTCGTCGTCGAGTACCGGATCTCGGTCGATGGCGACGATCGCGTCAAGGCCCCGATTGGCCTGGATGGGCTGATCCTCGGCAAGGTGGCCGAAGCGGGGCGCGACCTCGCGGTGTCGAACGTCGGCGATGGTCGAGCCTGGGCGGTCGAGCTTTCGGGCCGGGGCGAACACCTCGTCGAGGTCGAAACGACCGCCCCCATCCGCTCGGCCCCTTCGGGCAAGACGTGCGAGCTGGCCATTCCCCCCGCCGCGTCCACCCGGGTTGAGCTGGTCGCGGTTCGCCCCCTGGTCTCGGCCCGAGCCGGGTTCGACGAGCCTTTGGTGCTCGAACCCCCGCCCGGCGGCACGAGGGCCGAAGGTCGGCTCAGCCCGAGGGCGAGGCTGGAGCTGGCCTGGCAGGAACAGGAGCTTCCCGGCGAGGCCCTTCCGCCCCTCCTGACGGCCCGGGGGGAGCTGGTCGTGACCCCCAGCCTCGGCTCGATCGAGACCCGAGAAACCTGGTCGGTCGCCGCGATCCGAGGGAGCACCCGCCAGGTGGTCATCCAGCTCGACCCGTCCGATGAGGTCGTCGACCTCGAAGTCGACCGACGCCCCGTCGCGATCGACCGCCGCGAGGGCGTCGAACTGGTCATCCCCCTGTTCGAGTCGATCGGCCCGGCGTCGAGCCCGGAGACCGCGACGATCCTCCTGACGACGAAGCGTTCCCTCCCCCCGGGAAAGTCGGCCCGGTCGAGCCGGTTCGCGATCCGGGGGCACCCGATCCGCGACGCCCGGTCGCAAACCGGCGTGCTCGCGGTCGCCCGGTCGGACGCCTGGTTGACCTCGGTCGTCGAGGGGCGGGGGGTCCGTCGGGTCGACCCGAAAACCGACCTGCCCGACGCCTTCCGAGGCCGCCCCGAGGGGTGGCTCGGCTTCGTGTTCGCCGACCGGTCGTTCGACCTCCTCCTGGAGGTCGAGGCAGCCGCCCCCCGATTCGAGGTCAACGCCCGGTCGACGGTCATGCTTCGGGGGGACCAGGCCGAGGTCGTGACGACCATGCTCGGCCGGGTCTGGGGCGGGCGGCTGTTCGAGGCCCAGATCCTCGTCCCGCCCGGCCTGGTCTACGAGCCGACCGACCCGGAAACCGAAGGGGCGACGATCCGCCCGGCCTCGAACTCGAAGTGGTCGCCCCGCCCCGTCGGCCCGGCAAGCCCCTCGAATGCCGGGTCCGAGGCGTTGCTGGCGACGTTCCCTCGCCCTCTGGGGCCGGGGGAACGCTTCGCGGTCACGCTCCGAGGGGCCTGCCGAGGCGTCGGCGACGAGGTGTCGGCCCTGGGGCTGTTCCAGATGCTCGGCCCTTCGGTCGCTTCCACCGAGGTGGCGCTGGTGACGGGTCGGGACCGCCGGGTCGACCTGATCGAAGGCGGGCCGAATCGGTTCGCCCGGCTCGACCCGGCGTCGCCGCCCTCGCCCTGGGTCTGGCCCAGGGGATTCGACCCGAGGTCGGGGTCCGCGCCCACCTGGCTCCGGGCCGAACGCTCCGAGGGGTCGGTCTCGATCCGGGTGGCGGCTTTCCCGAAGGTGGTCCGCCACCGGTCGAACCTGACGGTGGCGATCGACCGCCAGGGGGCCGACGTGGTGGACGAGGTTTCGGGCGACGTGGCCAACGGGACGACGGGTGCCCTCGAAATCGCCTTGCCCCCCGAGGTGAACGAGCGATGGGTCGCCGAGTCGGGCGAAGGGTTGGAGCGCGAGCCGCTCGACTCCGACCCGAGCACCGGCTGGCGGAGGTACCGGCTCAAGCTCCCGGAAGCCGTCGACGCCTTCCAGGTCCGGCTCCGCTACCGCTTGGAGTTCGCCCTCAAAGGTCCCGACCCGACCGCCGACCCGCTCAGGCTCCGGGTCCGGCCGATCCGGGTCCTCGATGGGGCTTCGACGGGCCAGGCCGTCCGCTTGATGTCCGAGTCCGACGTCGCGGTCGATGCCGAGGCCCCCGGCTGGACGTCCCTGGCGGGTGGGTTGAGGGGGGCGCCGGAGTCGACCCAGCAAGTCCGCCGGTCTTTCGAGCACCTCGGCGAGGCGGCCCGGGCGATCGAGGTTTCGGCCACCTTGGGCAGGCTCGCCGACCTGCCGACCCTCGTGGCCTCCCGGCTCTGGCTCCACTCGACGCAGTTGCCCGGCGGTGGGCTTGCCACCACGGCGCAGTTCCGGCTCGAGGCCCACGGCCGGTCGTTCCTGGTCCGGCTCCCCGAAGGGTCGAGGTGGGTCCGGGGGGTGGCCGGGACGGTCGAGGTCGCCTCCAGCGACGTCGAGCGGATCGACCGGACCACTTACCAGATCACCTTGCCGGCGGGCGTCGGCCAGGGGCCGCTCCCGGTCCGGGTCGACTCGATCCTCGACGAGCCTCCGGGCGACGACTCCTGGCCGGCCCCCGAACTCGTCGACGGCGTGGTCCAGCAGTCGGTCTGGGAGTTGAGCTTGCTCGGGAGCCGAGCCGGGGTGGGGGTGCCCGACGGTTGGACCGACGAGAACGTCTGGCACCGCGAAGGGCTGATCTGGAAGCGCAGGCCGAGGGCAGTCGAGGCCGACCTGACGCGATGGCTGACCGCCGACGGCCAGGCTCGACCCGCCCCGGCCGCCGCCAACGCTCGCCCTGGGCAGGCCGCCGACCCCTCGGTCGTGCCCGTCGAGGCCGACGGCGACTGGTTGGGCGATTTCGGCGGCGGGCGGTACAGCTACCTGTTCAGCCGCCCCGGCCCGCCGACGCCGCTCCGGTTCGCCACCCACACCAGGACGGGGTTGCTCCTGGTCTGCTCGGGGCCGGTCCTCGTGGTCGGCTTGCTGATCCTGGCCCGACGACCGCCGCCGCGTTGGGTCGCCGGGGGGTTGCTCGCGGCGGGGTTCGGCTTCGTGGCGACCGTCGAGCCGAACACCGTCATCCTCGTCGCCGAGTCGTCGTCGGTCGGATTCGCCCTGGCCGGGACCGCCGCCCTGATCCACGGGTCGCTCGAACGCCGGGGGCGACCGGCGATCACGCCTCCTCCCGAGGCGGTCCCGGCCCCCACCCCTCGCCCGAGCGCGTTGTCGTCGTCATCCTACCGCGAGCGGCCAAAAGTCTCCGAGTCGAACCGGAGGACCGTGGTTCGGAAGCCGCCGGATCGGGTCGACGGCTCGACCTCGGAGTTTCCCCACCCTCCCGAAGGCCCCTCGTCAGGAAGCGAGCCCCCGCGATGAAGGCCCGTCCTTCCGGCCAAGGTCGGTTGCTCCGGGTAGTCGCCGCGCTCGGGGCGGTCGCCTTCGCCCTGGCCGCCGCTCCCCCCGAGGTCGTCCGGGTCCGCGTCCCCTCGTCGCGGGTTTCGAGCTACTTCCCGTCCAAGACCACCTTGCGGACCCTGTCGGGCGACCAGTTCGAGGCCCTGGTCGCCGACGCCTCGGCCGCCGCCCGAGCCTCCGAGCCGACCGCCTCCCGCCGCCCTGTCCGGGTCGAGCACTCGGCCCGATGGGTCGACGGGACCCTGGTCGGCCGGTCCAGGGTCACCCTCCCGAGCACGCTCGAAGGCCCCGCCATCGTCGCCTGCGACCCCTGGTCCCCTGCCTTGCTTGACTCCGAAGATCGCCCGGGGTTCGTCCGAGTCGACCGGTCGGGCCGCCTGATCCTGGTCCAAGCGGCGAACCAACCGGAGCGGGTGGTCGAACTCCGCTGGCGCCAAGCCGCCCAGGCCGACTCGCTCGGGCGAGCTTTCCCCCTCCGGTTGCCCGACGCCGACGTCGCGACCCTGGCAATCGACCTGCCCGCCGACATGGCCCCGTCGGCGATCGGCGGCAACCCGGTCTCGCCCGACCCATCGCGATGGGAGTTCGTCGGGGCTTCGGGCTGGTTCCCGATCATGGTCCGGTCGAAGTCGACGGTGGATTGGCCTTGGGTAGGGGGATCGACGCGGGTTGATCTGAATGCGACGGGGGCGAACTGGGTCGCCAACTGGCGGGTCGAGCGGAACGCCCTGTCACCGGGCGTTTGCCGGATTGACCTCGACGATGGCCTGGAACTGGTCGACGTGTCTGGCCCCGAGGTGAAAGGCTTCCGCCTCGAACCGGCATCGGGACCGATCGGGAGCGGCCGGCGGGTCGAGGTGGCCTTGCTCGACCCGGACCCAAGGTCGCCCCGAGGAACCTCGACTTCGACCTCCATCACGATCCGAGGCCAGGTCCAGGCCCCGCTCGAAGGAGCCTGGCTGGTCCCTTCGGCTCGACCGGCGAATGCCGGGTGGCTCGGCGGTCGGACCGAGGTCAAGCTCGACCCCTCTCGGGTGGCCACCGCTTGCGTCGAGCGCTCGGGGCGACGGGTCCCGGCCCGACCCGACGAGTCCTCCTTGCCTTCGACCTGGATCTTCGAGTCCGACGGCCGCCCCGGCCCGTTGGCCGAACTCCGGCTCGACCGACCGCGCGGGGACGCCTCGGTCGAGGTCGAGGGGACGCTCCGGGTCGGCTCGTTCGCCCCTCGGGTCGAGGTGGTCGCGACCTGGACGGCGGGACTCGGGCGACTCTTCGACCCGACCCTCGAACTCCCTCGCGGCTGGGTCGTCGACCGAGTTGTCGGGACCGATGGACGCTCCGACGCGACCTGGCGGGTCGAGCCGACCGCCGATGGCCCTCAGAGGGTCCACTTCGACCCCACGCTCGGGGTCTCGGGCGATAACTCGCCGGGCCGGGCCGTTTCCCTCAGGGTCTCGGCCACTCGGATCGATTCGGCGTCCGACCCCCTGGTAGGCCCGATGGCCTTGCCTCGGGTTCGACCCCCCGCCGGCCCGGCCCGGGTCGCGAGCGAGCGGTGGGTGGCCCAGGTCGAGCCGGGCTGGGAGCTTGAGCCGACCTCGACCCGAGGGCTGGCCTGGGTCGACCCGTCGCCGCTCGGTCCGCCGCCAACCCCTCCGACTCGGGGCGACGAAGGGGTCTCCGACCCCGAACCTCCTCAGGTCGCCCCGGGGCAGATGCTCGCCTGGCGTTGGGTGGATGACGACGCCGAGGCGACCGTGATCCGCAAGCGCGCCGAGCTTCGACCGCGCCTCGACGACCGCCTCGAAGCGACCATTGCCGGCGGTCGGTTGCGGCTGGTCTGGGTCTGGACGATCGCCGAGGCGGCTCGACCCGCGACCTTGGCGTTCCACGTCCCTCTCGACCCGACCGTGGCTCTGCGCTGGCGGCTGGTCGACCGGTCGGTCGGGTCGATGATCGAGCCGAGTCCCCTCGACCTGACCGAGCGGGCCGCCGTCGGCTTCCCCTCGACCGGCACCGCCTCCGAGATCCTGCTCGCCCAGCTCCCGCCGGGCGGCCTGACGATCCGGGGGGAGGCCGAGGTGGCCTGGTCGGGTTCCGGCTCGATCCCGCTCTCCCAACTTCCGGTCGGGGTCGAGGCGAGGCGGTCGGTGGTGCTCCGGGTCGAGGACGCCGCTCGGTTCCGGGTCGACCGCGCCGAGGGGTTGACCCCGGTGGCTCGGGGCGGGGCGGGCGACCTGCGGTTGCCGGGGGCCGAGGCCGAGTCGTCGCCGTTCCGGGCGATCGTCGGCGACGACGAAGTTGGGCTTCGGGTCGCCGCCGCCTGGCTGGGCGACGGCGGGCCGGGTCGGCTCGACGTCTCGACGGCGCTCGACCTCGGCCCCGGCGAAGGGGGCGCGATCGTCACCGAGGCTTCGTTGACCTCTCGGCTCGCGCCGGGGTCGGAATTCCGGCACCGGTTAAACCTCCGGGTCGCCCCGGGCTTGGCCCGGACCCTCACCTTGACCATGCCCGAGGGGTCGAAGCTCGACCGGGTTCGCCGCGACGGCCAGGCGGCGGTCGCGTCGGTGGATGGGGCGTCGCTCCGGGTCAACCTCGCCTTGACCGACCCTTCGCGGCCGACCTCGACGATCACCCTGGAATACCGGACCCCCTTCGACGTCGCCCAAACCCGTCGGATCGCCCCGTCGGGCCTGTTGCCGACCGTGGGGCTCCCTTGCCTGTCGTTCACCTGGCAGGTCAACGCCCCCGAACGGTTCTCGGTCTGGAGCGAGTCGACCGACCTCCTGGACACTGACCTAGCTCGACCGGTCGTGACCAATCGCTGGTCGACCCTCCGGCCAAAGGGGCTCGAAGCCGCCATCGACAAGGACGCCGAGGCTTCGGTCGATTTAGCGATGCTCGTCGACCTCGATCGGGCCTTGGCGGTCGCCTCGCCGGTGGAGACGACCCTGGGAGATTGGCTGGTCAAGCTCGACGCCGGGCGATGGCCGCTGGTCCTCGACCGCCTGGCGCTGCAAAGCGTGGGCTGGGGTCCGAAATCGAGGATCAACGTGGTGGACCTCGACCCGAGGCGCCCCTTGACCGCCTCGGCGGTGCTCGGCACGCTCGGCCTCCAGGTCGAGCCGATCGGTGCCACCTTCCTGGTCTCGACCGAGGGGACCCCTCGGGGCGACCTCACCCCCTCGGCGACCGCATTCGACGGGGAGGGTTCGCGAGAAGCCTTGTTCCAGGCCGCGATCGTCGGCTCCGACCGGTCGGACCGCTACCAATCCCCTTCGCGCTGGCGAGGCGAGCCGACCCCTCGGGCCTGGCTGGCGAGCGAGACCCCCGACCGGGGACTGGTCGCCCTCGGCTGGCAGTCGCACCGCTTCGCCGCCTCGGGCTGGCCGAGCGACTCCACGGCGATCCTCTTCGACGACCCTCGCGCCTCGGCCCGGCAACTGGGGCTGATCGCGGCGGGACTGGTGGTCACCCTGGCGTTCGCCGGGGCCTCACGGATGTCGAAGGGCCGCCGTCGAGTCCTGATCGTCCCGGCGCTGGCCTTGATGGCGACTTGGACCGCCTCGGCCCGGTTCGATCCGGTCGAGCCGATCATCGCCATCTTGCCCTACGACGACCTCGACGGGCTGGACGCCAAGCCCGGCCGCGTCGTCCTCCGCCAGGAGGACCACGATCGACTCGTCCAGCTTGCCCGACCCAGCCGTCCCGAACCGGCGAAGGCAACCCTGGTCGCCGCGACCCACCACGTCGCCCGACCGAACGGCCGCTCGGTGGTCGTCGAGAGCCGATACATGCTCGAAGTCGTCGGCCCGGTCGCGGCGGCCTGGACCTTCCCGGTCGGGTCGGCGTTCGACCTGGAGGCGACGATCGACGGCCACCCTTCGCCCCTGGTGATCAGCCCGGACGGTCGGTCCGCGACGCTCGCCGCGATCCCGCCCGGTCGCCCCCTGGTCGTCTTCCGAAGGTCGGTCCCCTGGGTCGAATCGGGTCGAGAGGGGGGCGTCGGCGGGTCGATCCGCGTCTCGGTCGATCGCTCGGCGTTCGCGCTGGTCGAGGTCGACCGCGTCGACGGGCCGGGCTTGGTGGACTTGCCCGACCTGGCGGGGATCGTCCAGCCCAGCCCCGACGGCCTGGTCGGGGAACTCGGCCCGAGCGACCGGATTGCCGTCCGTTGGGGGGCCAGCCCGCCCGGTGCAAGCCGACCCGAGGTCGACGCGACGATCCGGTGGGACGCCCACCCGGCGGGCGACCGGGTGATCGCCCGCCTGACGGTCGTCGGCAAGACGCCGCTCCGGTCGGTCCGGCTCGCGACGGGGCCGGGGTTGGCGGTGGTCGGCCAGACGATCCCCGGCCTGGTGGGGACGGCAACGGCCGGGTCGTCGGAACAGCCCGAGTGGGTCGCCCACGTCGACCCCCCGCTCGGACCCGGGACGAGCTTCGAGGTGACGCTCTGGCGACCCGTTGCCACTCCCGAGCCGACCCGATCCTTCCCGAGGCTTGGCCTGGTCGGTGGCGAGTTGACCGGCTTGGTCGGCTTCCGGAAGCCCGACGGCTGGTCGGGGCGGCTGAGCAACGCTTCGAGCGCCGACCTCTTGAGCGAACTCAATTTCGTCCGACGCTGGGGGCCGATGACGACCGATGGGCTGTCCTTGGCCGGAGCGTCGTGGTGGGATGGCTCGCGAGCCATCGTCGCCCGGGTCGCCCCCGAGCCGGTCAAGCTCGATGTCCGCGACCAGGTCGCCGTCGAGGTCGTGGCCGGAGGGCTCAAGTTCGCCGCCGACTCGGTCCTGATCGACAAGCTTGCCCCTTCCTGGGACGCCGAGGCGACTTTCGACGGGCCGGTCCGCCTGGTCCGGGTCGAGGCCAACGGCCTGTCGAGCTGGACCCAACCCCGGCCCGACCGGGTCCGGCTGGTCTTCGACGGCTCGAAGCCGATTCGAGAGCGGGCGATCCACCTTGAAGGGATCGTCGGCGGACCACGCGCCCCGACGGCCGGTGAGGGGGGCGAACCGGCCTCGTCGCCGGTGCCTTGGCCGAGGTGGGCCGGGGTGGACCCCAACTCCGAAGCCGAACCGGGCAAGCTTGTGGTCGAGGGGGAGGGAGAATTCCGGGTCGCGTCGAAGGGGGAAATCCTCCTCGAAGACCCGAGCCAGCCTCCGCCGCCCTCGGCGAAAGCCCCGGGGCGGACCCGGAAGACGTACTCCCGCCGACGGCTCGACCCGGCCTCAAGGGTCGAGTGGACGACCCCGCGCGCCCGGGTCAACGTGAGCGTCCAGAGCGACTTGCGGCTCGATCCGACCCGGTCCCACTGGACGGCGGACGTGGTTTGCGAGGTGTCCGGGGGGTCGGCCCGGACGCTCTACTGGAAGCTCCCGACCGCCTGGGCGCTCGGGGCCTCGCTGACGACCGACGGGGCTGCGCCTCGGGTCGAGGCCGAAACCCGGGGCGAATCGACCTTCTGGACGATCACCCTCGATCGCCCGACCTGGAACCGGCGGACCTTGACGATCCGCTCAAGCCGCCCGCTGGTCCCCGGGGCGGCGATCGACTACCCCGAGGTCGCCCCGCTCTCGATGCCGGGGCGGGGCGAGGTGGCCCGCTACGACCTGGCGGTGACCCAGCTCTCGGGCGTTCCGGTCGCGCTGGAGGCCGCTTCGGGCGTGACATCCCTGGCGACTTCGAGCGACCGCTCGAACCCGACTCGGGTCCCGGGCGGGGCCTTGAGCCGGGCGTTCCGGGTGTCGGGCAACCCGTGGTCGATCCGGCTCCGGGTCGGCACGGCGACCGCCGTCGAGCCTCCGCTTCGGCCCGGCCAGTTCGACGACTCGGGGCGGCTGGCCCGGGTCGAGCGGGTCGACTTGCAGGTGGCGATCGACCGGACCACGGCCCAGGGCCGGGCCGAGGTCCGCTTGCGTCCCGGGTCACCGTTCCTCCCGGTCTTCTTAGCTCCTGGCGCCAGGCTGATCGGCGCCTCGGTCGAAGGGCGGGCGACGACCCCGATCGGGCCGGATGCCGGGGGAGACCGCCGATGGCTGATCCCCCTGGGCGATCGAGACGCCCGGCGAGTGGTCTTTGGCTGGACCCAGCCCGCCCCGATGTCGGGCCAGGCCAGGCCCGATGGCGAGAACTCCCCGTCCGCCCCGCTCCCCCGATTCGAGCAGCCCTCCATGCCGACCTCGATCCGGGTGACTTCGCCCGCCGCCGGGATCGGTTGGACGATCAGCGGAGGCGGGACCTGGGCGAGCTTGAACCCCATGCAAGCGTCGCTGGCTCGTTTCGAGCGGTTGGGCGACGAGGTCCGCGAGGCGACCGAGCGGGTCAACCGCGAGCCGACCTCGGCCCGGTCGGTGGCGATCCTCGACCCCCTGATCGAGATGGCCTTGAACCTCCGGGCGGCGCGGCGGTCGCTCCAAGTCGCCGACCAAGCCAACCAACCCAAGCTCGACGAGTGGCTAGCCATCCAGGACCGGGGCGACGCCTTGATCCTCGAAGCGGGCCTGGGCTCGCTGCTCGAAGAAACCAAGGAACGAGTCGGCCTCGTCCCGCCCGGACCGGAACCCGGCCGGAACGTCGGCTTCGAGGAAGCCCCGGACATCTACCGGATACGACCCATCGGCCAACCCTATCACTTCCGAGGGCTCACCTCCCCCGACCCAACCCAGCCCCCGGCGCTAGAAGCAACCCCGGAAAAATTGAGCCACGGATGGAACACGGATAAGAAGAAAAGATCGTCTCTTATCCGTGTTCCATCCGTGGCTCATCCGTGACTAGAATGTCTTTGTTTATGCGAAGAGTTGCGGGATTGGCGTCCCGCCGTCGACCACCTTGATCGGTCGGCCTCGGGGGGTGTTGTACTCGGTGGCGATGTCGATTCCCATACCTTTGGACATCGAGGCCACCAAATCCATGACCCCGACGGGCTGGTCGATGATGTCGACCCCGTCCTTGTCGGTGGCGCCGATGGTCTGGCCCCCCTTCATCCCGCCTCCGCCCATGACTACCGACCAGCTTCGGGGCCAGTGGTCGCGCCCGCCATTCTGGTTGATCTTCGGGGTCCGGCCGAACTCGCCCATCCAGACGACCATCGTGTTGTCGAGCAAGCCTTTGCGTTCGAGGTCGGCCATCAGGCTGCCCATCCCCTTGTCCAAGATAGGCAAGAGGTTGTTCGACAGGGTGTCGAAGGCGTTGGCGTGGGTGTCCCAGCCGCCAAGCGCGACCTCGACGTAGGTCACGCCCGCTTCCACCAGGCGGCGGGCCATCAAGCAGCCCGAGCCGAACGCGGTCTTGCCGTAGGCGTCGCGGACGGCGGGGGGTTCCTTGTCGAGCCGAAAGGCGTCGGTATACCGGGAGTTCATCATACGCAAAGTCTTGGCATAAACGGCTTTATGGTCAACCCCGCCCTGGCCGCGCTTTTGGCTCAGGAAGTTGTTCTCGGTCAGGCCGAGCATCTCGACCCGCCGCTTCATCCTCATCTCGTTGATCTCGCGAGGGGGTTCGAGGTTGGCGATCTTGCCGCCCGGGTTGTTCACCACGAACGGCGAGTGCGCCATCCCCAGGAACCCGGCGCCTTCGCCCGCCGAGCAGATCGAGATGCAGTGCGGGAGGTCGAAGTTTTCGAGCTTCTCGCCCAACTCGTACGACAGGACCGAGCCGAACGCGGGATGGACGACGGTCGGGTTGGGGGAGTACCCGGTGTGCATCATGTACGTCCCCCGGTCGTGGTTCCCCTCTTTCGAGTTGAGCGACCGGATGATGTTCAGGTGGTGCATCTGCTTGGCGACCGTGGGCAGGTGCTCGCTGATCTGAACCCCTTGTGCCGAGGTGGCGATCGGCTTGAAGGGGCCTCCGTTCTTGTCGGACTCGGGCTTGAGGTCCCAGGTGTCGATATGGCTCGGGCCTCCTCCCATCCAAAGGAGGATCAGGCTTTTGTTCTGCTTGCGGAGTTGCTGCGCATTCGCTTCGAGCGCCCCGGCGAAGTGCAAGGCGGGCAGGGCCAGCGCCGTCGTCGCCATGTGCCCCATGAAGTGGCGGCGAGTCATCCCCTTGGGAACGATCAGGTGATCGGACATCGGTCGCAAACCCCCTTCTTGCAGGCCCGAGGCGCGAGGCGCATCGCGAGGGATCGACGACAAGCGATCCCCCGGCCCCCCGGTCATCCTACGACATTCGGTCAGCGGTTGAGAACGAACTCGTTCGAGTTGAGCAAGGCCCAGAACATGTCTTCCATCACGCAGATGGTGTCGTCGTAGTTGTTCAGGAACTTCCGGGCGACGCCCATCTCGTTCTTGGTCGGGCTTCGGCTCAAGGCGGCCAAGTAAATCTGGTTGACGACGAAGCTGTCGGTCGCCCCCTTGGCCTGGAGGTGCGACCGTTCGAGAAGGTCGGCCAGGAAGCTCCCGGAGCGCCCGCCGACGGCCTTCTCCATCAGCTCGCCGTTCATCATCATTAGGGCCTGGGGGATGGTCCCCTGGAAGCTCGACCCTTCCTCGCCCTCGTCGTTGGCGAAGGCGAAGACGAACTGGCCCAACCACTGGTCGCGCTTCTTGCCCGTGTCCTCGCCCCCCGTTTTATGGGCGCTTGTCGCGACGAGCAAGGAGTCGAAGAGTTGCTCGGGGGTCATCGGCTTCATGGTCATGTGGCTGAACAGCGTCTCGTCCTTCTCGTTGTCTTTGGTCGAGGCGCTGGTGACCTGGTAGGCGTCGCTGTTCATGATCCATCGGATCAGGCTCTTGATGTCGTACCCACCTTCGCGGAAGTCGTTGGCGAGCTTGGCGAGGAGTTCGGGGTGGCTGGCGGGGTTGTGCGACCCGAAGTCGTCGACCGGGTTGACGAACCCTCGGCCGAAGAAGTGGCCCCACATCCGATTAACGAACGCCTTGGCGAAATCCTCGTTTTTCGGGTCGGTGATCATCTTGGATAGGGCTTCGCGGCGGTCGACGTCCTTCTTCTGGCTGATCTTCCGGCCGTCGAGGAAGGTGGGGAACGCGATCCCGATCCGGGCGTCCCGCCGCTCGAACTTGGCGTAGGCGTCGGTCGGCGCGTCGCTCACGTCGGTGTGGTCGTAGTTCTCGGTCCCGGCGGCGTCCGCGACCCGGACATCCTTCTTCTTCAAGCCCTGGTAGAAGGCGTTGATCCCCCAGAAGTCGGCCTGCTTCCAGTCGTTCGACGGGTGGTCGTGGCACTGGGTGCACTGGATCTGCTGGCCGAGGAAGACCCGGGTCGTCACCGAGGTCAGATTCACGGCGCCGTCGGCCATGTGGGCCAAGGTGTAGTTGACCTGACCGAATTCCTTGTTCGACCCCTTGGCGTCCAGGAGGTCATAGGCCATCTGGTTCCACGGGCGGTTCTCGGCAAACTGGCGGCGGAGCCACGAGGTCAGAGCGACGGGGTCGACCTCTCGGGCCTGCATCTTCCGGCCCAGGAGGATGACCTTCCACTGGGTAGCGAAGTTCTTCGGGTAGTCGGGGCTGGCCAGGAGGTATTCGACCAGCTTGGCCCGCTTACCTGCTTCCTTGGTTCGCAAGAAGTCGGTAGCTTCGCGGATGTTCGGGGTCCGGCCGAGGACGTCGAGGTAGCCGCGGCGGAGGAATTCCTCGTCGGTGGTCGGCCTCGACGGCTTGATGCTCGCCGAGTCCCACGCTTCCTTGAGCATCGCGTCGACGTAGTCAAGCCGGGCACCGGTCGATGTGCCCGGGCTCTTGATGGACTTCGGTTTCGAGACGTCAGCGGCATATCCCGTTGTGGACAGGGCGACGAGCAACCATCCCGACAAGGCGAACCACCTCGGCGATCGTCGAGGACGAGTCGTTGGCATCACCCCACTCCTTAAGCTGACCAAAAACCATGCGCAGAAAGGGCGGACGGGCGAAGGGAACCGAAAGCGTTCGGCTAACTCATTCGGCATTGTCAAGACTACGACACGAACTCGAAAAAGGTCAAAGGCAATTTCCGGTTTCCCGCCATTTTGCATGGTTGCGTTGATTCAATCGAACACTTGGCCTTCCGATGTGTCATTTTTTGCCGGAGGGCGGCTTCCTCGATACCAAGTTATCAAAGTGGTGTTGGCTTCGGCCCTGTGCGAACTATTCTTCGACCGGGGTGTCGAAGTCATGAAAGATCACTTGGCCACGGATGGAACACGGATCAGAAAATCAATTTCTTGCCTGATCCGTGTTTCATCCGTGTTCCATCCGTGGCTAAGTTGAATTGATTGTCGCCGTGAAAATCCTGAAAGATTGAGGCAAAGATGAGCAAGTCTGGCGGATTCCAGGGGCCTCTCGAACAGGTGGGGCCTTGCCAGTTCCGGATTCCCAAGGAATACCGCGAGGACATGCGCGTCGACGGCCTGATCTTCGCCGACGAGACCTTGATGGAGACGATCAAGCTCGACAACGGCCCCGAGCAGGTGGTCAACGTCGCCACCTTGCCCGGCATCCAGAAGGCGAGCCTGGCGATGCCCGACATCCACTGGGGGTACGGGTTTGCGATCGGAGGCGTCGCCGCGACCGACCCGGAAGAGGGGGGCGTGATCTCGCCGGGAGGGGTCGGCTACGACATCAATTGCGGGGTCCGCCTGCTCCGCTCGGACATCGAGTGGGCCGACGCCAAGCCTCTCATCCGCAAGCTCGTCGACCAGTTGTTCCGCGACATCCCCACCGGCGTCGGCCAGTCGGGCCTGTACAAGTTCGAGAAGCCCAGGCTGGCTCGCTTGATGGCCGAAGGGGCGTCGTTCGTGGTCGAGGCGGGCTACGGCTCCGAACGCGACATCCTCTACACCGAGGCCGGGGGCAAGCTCGAAGGGGCCGACCCCGACCGGGTGAGCGACCGCGCTTATACCCGAGGCTACGACCAATGCGGGACGCTCGGCTCGGGAAACCACTTCCTCGAAGTCCAGGTCGTCGACCGAGTCCTCGACCCGGTCGCCGCCGGTGTGATGGGGCTTCGCGAGGGGCAGATCACGGTCTTGATCCACTCGGGTTCACGAGGACTGGGCTACCAAGTCTGCGACGACCACCTCGCCATGTTCAAGGACGCCCCCAAACGCTACGGCTTTTCGTTGCCCGACCCCCAGCTCGCCTGCGCCCCGGTCCGAAGCCCCGAGGGGGCGGCGTACCTGTCCGCCATGCGGGCGGCGGCGAACTACGCCTGGAGCAACCGGCAACTGCTCGCCCATCAGGCCCGCGAGGTCTTCGCCAAGGTATTCGACAAGTCGTGGGAGGCCCTGGGTCTGGAGATGGTCTACGACGTCGCGCACAACATCGCCAAGTTCGAGGACCACGAGGTCGCCTCGGGCGACACCCGCCAAGTCTGCGTCCACCGCAAGGGCGCGACCCGAGCTTTCCCGCCCGGCCACCCCGAGATCCCCGAGGCGTACCAAACCATCGGCCAGCCGATCCAACGGAAGTATAACGGCGATGTAGTGAACACCGGCATCGGACAGCCCGTCATCGTTCCCGGGTCAATGGGCACGGCGTCATGGGTTCTGGTTGGCCTTCAGGGCAGCATGGAGCATTCCTTCGGCTCCTGCTGCCACGGGGCAGGCAGGGTGATGTCCAGGACGGCAGCCGTGAAACTCGCAGCCGGACGAAGGATCGACAAGGAACTTGACGCCCTTGGTATCATCGCCCGTGCGAGGGGTTTCAAGGGATTGGCTGAGGAGCAGCCGGCGGCTTACAAGGACGTGGATGCGGTCGTCGAGGTCGTCCACAATGCAGGGTTGGTGGGCAAGGTTGCTCGGCTCCGACCGGTCGGAGTCATCAAGGGCTAATCTTCAACGGAGAGACAAGATGGCCAAGAAGAGAATTTTCGTCCACTACTACGAATCGGATGATGGTTATGCGAGAGGAAATCCAGTCAGATTCAAATATACGATTTCGGTCAAGCTAAGTCGGAGAAAGGGTTACCAGGACGCCGAAATTGTTTGCATGAATGCCCAAGATGCGGACGGTCTGAATCGCAGGATCGGTGTTGAAGGAGATGAGGACAAGGCCCTCGAAGCCGCGAAATCACTGATCGACGGGCATCATCCTAAGATGTTTGGGTCGGTGGTCACGAGCGGATCGGACACCGACGGTTGAAGTTCGTTCCTGATCGGCGATTGCGAAGTTAGCAACGGGCGTCCAGGATCAATCCTGGACGCCCGTTGCATGCCCTCTGTACGCGAACCTTCCAAGGTGTTAAGATGTCCACTGGGATAGAACGGCATCTCTCGGTTTTTTCGATTCGGGTGGTTTAAGGATATTCGTCGTAAAGAACGTCATGACTCAGGAAGTGAAGGACGTCTTTGATGAATTGGTGGCGCAGGTCAAATACCTTCGGCTGCGATGGAAGATGTACAACCAATTGTATGGGACCAGCGAGGAGCGGGTGGATCTACTGAATCGGGCTGCTCCACTCTTCTTCGAGGTCGTGGAACAGGAATTACGATACAGCGTCATTTTGACGCTCTCTCAACTCACGGATGATGTCGGCAAAGGAAAGAATCAATGTCTTAGCATTAAACGACTTCGCAACATGATGGATGAGTCGCCCCGCGATTCCATTGGTATAGACGACAAGATCAATGTGGTCGATGGGCTTATCAAACCGTTGAGAGATCATCGCAATCGTCGTATTGCTCACAACGATTGGGGAAAACGGGAGCGGGAGTTGCCTGACCTCTGCCGAGCGGACATCACGAACGCAATCGCGAAGGTGCAGCAACTCCTGGAAGAAGTTCATGGTTTGTACTTTGGATCGGGCCACGCCTCCATGTTGTTCAAGTGGCGAGGGGGTTATGGAGACGGAGATTTGCTCATCAAGAATTTGGAGCGAAGTAATTGTGAAGCACCCACTATGAAGGAACTCTACGGGCCCTAATCACAAGCTCGTCAGAACCCACATGACGTCCACATCGAGATAAACCTGTTCGGTGTCTCAGAGCATCGATCGGCGTCCCGCCGAATCTCGGTAATAAGGCTCGTCGATCGAGCCATCTTGCGCCCATACCAATGCTCCGGCCAGCCCGTCATCATCCCCGGAAGCATGGGCACGGCAAGCTGGGTCCTGGCCGGGCTGCCGGGGAGCATGACCCAATCGTTCGGGACGACCTGCCACGGCGCCGGCCGGGTGATGAGCCGGACGGCGGCGGTCCGGCTGGCGGTGGGTCGGCGGATCGACAAGGAGCTTGATGCGATCGGGGTCATCGCCAGGGCCAGGGGCTTCAAGGGCTTGGCTGAGGAGCAGCCCGCCGCCTACAAGGACGTCGACCACGTGGTCGACGTGGTGGATCGGGCGGGGATCTCCAAAAAGGTCACGCGGCTTCGCCCCGTCGGCGTGATCAAGGGGTAGTTTTCGCCGCTGGCAATCTCGGCTTACCGCCCCTTTTTGGCGATCTTGCGGAGGTCGGGGCGTTTTTTGCGGGGTTCGACGGCGACGAGATCCGGTTCGATCATCCCGATGACCGCCTTCGAGGACGGCGAACCGTGCTGAAAAACCTCGGCGCGGAACGAACCCAATGTCGATGGGGGTGGGGTGTTCTTGGCCGCGGAGGGATGGGCCGAGGTCGGGGGTCGAAGCGCGGTTTGCGGGGCGATCGGCTCGAACTTCGCCTGTTCGCGCCGGCGGGCGCGGCGGATCTCGGCGATGGCCCGCATGGCTCGAAACATCCCACGCTCGGCGGCGGCCTCGTAGCGGCGGGCCAAGGTCGCCTCGCGCCCCGGATCGAAGCCCACCCGGAGGCCAGCGTCTTTTCGGGCCGTCGCGATGGCTCGGATCAAGTCGGTCATCGTCCCGGCCAGTCGGTCGAGGCGGTCGATCTCTCGGTCGATCCGGGGTTTGAGGTTTTCGAGCGAGTCGACATCCTCCCGACCCAGCCAGAGTCGGGCGCGCGCTTCGGCAGCCTCGTTCCCCGAGCCGATCGCGGCCTTCAGATTCCGCCATTCGTCCGCGAGATAAGCGACCCCTTCGGGCGACTCTTCGAGTTCAAGGAGGGCTGTCCGAGGGGCCTCGGACGTTTCGGCGGTTTCGACCCAACCCGCCAATTCGTCGGCTCGGTCTTCGTCGAACTGGGCGCGAGCTTCGGCCATGTTGGCGGCGACGGTGGTCATCTCGCGGTCGGCGGACTTCTCCATCCGGACCGAAAGCACCGCCACCCGGTGCGCCAGGACGCGCCCCATCTCGTCCTCGGCCCCCAACTCCCTGGCGAAAGCGACCGCGCGGACCGCCACAAGCTCGGCGTCTTCGATCGGGTCCAGCAGGTCCCCCTCGCCGGCCATCCCATGCTTGAAAGCGTTGAGCCGAGATACCTCTTTCCCCTCGGCCGACTTCGGGCCGGTCGACTTCTGGGCATTCGCACGATTCGAGGCCAGGCGAGCCGGTGAACAGGACATGGCGGGTCACTCCGGGACGGATGCTCTGGGTTGTTGAGGTGTCAAGGTGTCGAGTGGAACGCCCCTTGGTCGGCGACCGCGAAACACTCGTCGAGGTTACTATCGTGAAATCGAGGGGGGCGTTAGTCTCCTTTTTGCCGGGGAGGGCCAATCTCGTGGATCATCGCGGATCATTCCCCGGATGGATTCTCCGCGTCCAAGCCATCACGACGCGGACCACGGATTCGACGCCGATCGCGTTCTCGACCTCGGGGGATGGACGGCTCATCCTCTCGTCGGGAGATTGCCCAGACCATGCGTGACCCGATGGCTTCCACGTAGCGCATCACGGTGTTGACCGTGGGGTTGGGTTGCTTGCCCGACTCCAGCCGAGACAGGGAGGCATGGTCGACGCCCATCCGGTTGGCGACCTCGGTGAGGGTCAGCCCCAACGACTCTCGGTGCTTTCGGACGGTATCGATGAACTGGGCGAAGTCGAGGTGATCCCCCAACGAAATCGGGTCGACCATGGCCGACAACTCGGTGGCGGACTCGGGCAAGGCCTGGCGAGTTTCGGTATTATTGGCCACGACGGCGCCCTCGGGGTGGGTTGGATTCGAAGGCGGTCACCGGCCTGACGACGAACGGGTTCGCTTCGACTTTTTCCCGGGCCACGCAAATAAACCGGTCGGTCTCGGTCCAACCGCAGGTCAACATTCGCCCGAGATGGTTGCTCGGCCCGGTGCGGTTGCGAGGATCGTACAAGATGTCTTCAACCTCATCGATGGTGATGTCATGTTCGGCGATGTGGGCGACGTTCCCCTCGGGCTCGTCGTCTTCGTCCCAGATGACGCCTTCGATTCGCATCCCAAATCTCCAAACGACCACCGCTTGCGGTTGGTGATTTATAATACACGGCAAATGGCTTCTTCGTCCAGTCTACTGAAGGCAACCATGCCGCTGCCGCTCGTCGATCGTCGCCGGGTGGGCTTCTTCCTGTTATCGTGGAATCACGAGTGGCGACAAGCGTTGAGGCCGGGATGAAGGGTGAGTGCCCATGAAATCGACGGCGGATGAGCCGGATTCACCGGAGGGGCGACGGCCTCGGGAGCTGGCTTTGTTGCTCTTGGCGAGCTTTTCGGGGCCTCCCCGGCAGCGGGCCCGGGACCAGCAGGCGGACCTGGCGGGGGGGGAGTTGTTTCGGCGGGTCCTGGATCGGGTCGCGGCCCTGGACCCGGAGGCGGACGAGTGCGAGGTAGCTTTGTTCGCGGTGGTCGAGGAGTTTGGGGAACCGACGGGGCCGACCCGGGGGCTTTGTGTCCGGTTCTTGCAGGAGTGGGACGAGTTCCGGGGCAACCCCGAAGCGTGGTCGTGGCTCTTGAACGAGGCGATCGAGGCGGGGCAAGGGGTCGTGAAGCGGCGGAGGCGCGACCGTGGACCCGAAACCCCTGTTTGATCGCTTCAAGCGAAAACCGACCGCCCCCCCGTCGGCGGAACTGGCCTCGGCGTTGGCCCAGCTCGACCGGCTCGGGACGAGTCGGCCCGAGTTGCTCGACCCGAGTCGGCAACTCGGGCGGTTGCTCGCCGCCGGGTTTTCGGTCCCAGGGGACGCGACATTGCGTCCCGAAGCCATTAGTCAGGCGGTCGAAGGGTGGGCTGAGGCGAAGTCGGCATTCTCGGTGGTGATGCCCGACCTGGGAGAGGCGCGGGCCGGCGAACGTTTTCGCGCGCTTCTCGAAGTGGGCGACGACTCGAACCCGGGGATCGGTCCGCTCCGAGCGTTCGCGGGTCGCAAAGGGTTCGATCCCACTTCTTGGAGCGTCGACGCGCTGTCGGGTCGGCCCGATCGCTTGGAGGAGTCGGCGAGGCAAGCCGGGCTGGACCCGCTTTTGGTCGGCTCGATGCTCCGCCTGGCGTTGCTTCCGGCCCTGGCGAGGTTGTCGAAGCGGCTGGAAGAGGCCCGAACAGGAGATTGGGACCGGGGGGATTGCCCGAACTGCGCGAGCCGACCGCTGCTCGCCGAGTCGCGCGGCCTGGAGCAACGGATCGTGCTCCGCTGCGGGCTGTGCGCGTCGGAGTGGCCCTGGGAGCGGCTCCGGTGCCCAAGCTGCGGCGAGAACACCGCCAAAGCCCTGCACTACTCGTTCGTCGAGGGGGAGCAAGAGCGGTATCGGCTGGCCCACTGCGACACCTGCCGGTGGGACTGGAAGGTCGTCGCCAGCCTGGGACCGATCTCGACGCCCGGCCTGATCGTCGCCGACCTGGCGAGCATCCACCTGGACTTGGTGCTCGAAGTGAGAAAACTAGCCACGGATGAACACGGATAAAGCACAGATAAAAATAATCTTTTTCTCTGATCCGTGACCCATCCGTGTTAATCCGTGGCTAAGAATTTATCCGGCGATCAGCCTTTTGGCGTGGGATTCGAGGGTGGCGAAGCGGTCTTCCCAGGTGTAGCCCTTGGCGACGAGGGTCCGGCCTGTTTCTCCGAGGGCTTGGGCGAGGTTGGGGTCGTCGATGAGGTTGCCGATGGATCGGGACAGGTGGTCGAGGTCGCCGAACGGGACGAGGTAGCCGGCTTCTCCGTCTCGGACGACGTCGGGGACCCCTCCGGCGGCGGCGGCGACGACGGGGAGGCCGTTGGCCCAGGCTTCGAGGAAGACGATCCCGAACGAGTCGGTCCGCGACGGCATCGAGAAGACGTCGATGCTGGCGAAGAAGTCGGCCCGGTCGGCCAGGGGGAGCGGCCCCAGGCGCTTGAGCCAGGGCCAGGTGGCTGTGGGTTGCTCGGCGAGGAACCGCTCGAAGTCGGGCGAGCTGGGGCCGGCCAGGATCAAGGGGATCTTGTTTTCGAGGGGTCGCCCTTCGTTCAAGCGGGCGACGGCGAGGATCAGGTCGTTGGTGCCTTTGTTCAGGTCGAGCGTGGCGAGGTGGCCGACGACCCGGGCTTTCGGGTCGATCCCGAGTTGGGACCGGAACCGCTGGCGGTCCCCCCCGGTGACCTCGGCGTGCTCGACCGCCATGCCCAGGGTGATGACCTGGCGATCGGGGATGTTCCAGGCCCGGACGGCGTTCGCTTCGAGGCGGGTCTGGACGATCACGGCGTCGGATTCGCGGAGGAGGCGGATCTGGTGCGGCCGGGTGTAGGTCCGGTTCACCTTGTCGCCGGGGGTGCTCAGGTGGAGGAACGGCGTCAGGAGCAGGGGGGCGTCGGCGGCCCGGGCGGTGAGCAACGCGGCGTAGGAAAATACGGTGTAGGGGAAGCCGACGGCGAACACGGCGTCGTAGTTGCCCCGGACCTTGTTCAGGCCGGGCAAGATCGGCATGTAGGACGACGCGACGCACCGGGTCGGCCAGTGCGGGAGGTAGCTCAACGCCCGGCCGAAGTAGCGCTGCATCGGGAGGTGCCGGACGGGGAAGCGGTGGACCGTCGCGCCGTCGACCTCGGAGACCCGGAGGCCCTCGACCCGCTTCAGGGCCTTGTTGGTGAAGTACCAGAGGTCGTGGGCGTCGCTGGTGAAGACGTCCACCATGTGCCCGGCCTCGACGAACCGGCGGACCATCGCCCGACCGTAGTTTTCCGCCCCGCCGACGATCGGGTGGTAGCGGTGGATGAACCAGGCGATCCGCATCGGGACGCTCCCTTTTTAGCCACGGATGGAACACGGATGGAACACGGATAAGAGTTCTAAAAAGAGATTTAGCCGTGTTTCATCCGTGGCTCAATTTGATCGAACTGCGTAAGTCCTAGCCCTTATCGATTGACCGATTGGACTTGGACGGCGTTGATCCGCAGGCTGTAGGGCGTCCGGGAGCCGTCGAGGGAGTCGATGAACCGCCCGGGCTTCTCGTCGCCATCGCTGACGACTTTCAGGTCGACTTGCCCGCCCGGGAGCCGGAATGGCGGCGATTCGATGGTCCGGGGCGCGCCCGGCTCGACCCTCCAATGGGCCAACTCGCGGCCAGACGCCATGATCCGGACGTCGCGGGCTTGGCCGTAAGCCGAGGTGTCGATGAGGGAAAACGTCATTGAGACCTCGGGATCGGGGTTGAAAACCGCGATCCGGGCCTCTCGGAGGACCCCGAACGCCCAGGGTTGCTTCGGGACCCGGCAGGGCATCCAGCCCTCGGCGCAGAGCCAGGCGAGCCGCTCGGGCGCCCGGAATTTCGTCCGGTCGTAGAGGACGACCTCGGGGTCTTCGTAGGACTTCGCGTCGGCCAGCAGCGCCTTGAGCCGGTCCTGGCCCGCCCCGTACGGGACCTCGAAGCCCGAGCCTTGGTGGAGGGCGACGTAGTCGAGGCGATGGGTGTTCAGGAACAGCCAGCAGTAGTCGAGGAAGCCGACCCCCCGGGCCGCGCCGAAGGTTTCCGAGGTGGGGTCCTTGAGGTAGTCCGGGTCTCGGAGTCGGCGTCCCCCCCAGGGCGAGGGGACCACGACCAGGGCGTCGAAGACCTCATTCGGGTGCGAGGTGTAGGTGGCCGTCGTCGAGCCGCCGTGGATCGACTGCCAGTAGCCCCAGAGCGCGGTCGATGGCAGGATCTCGTGGCTGATGAACGCGGGGGCGTCGTGGATCGCCGGGCGGGGCGTCTTCGCGGCCATCTCGCGGTAGTAAGCGGGCAGGGGGGGGAAGGCGTCGGTCTGGAACGGGACCATCGCCAGGTCGGCGACCGATCCGACCGCGAGGATCGAGCCGGCGGCGATCCGCCACCCGGGCGGCTTGATCCGCCCCAAGAGGTCTTTCAACCCCGCCGCGACCGGCACGCTCGCCGCCGCCATCACGAACAGGTTGAAGCGCGGAGGGACCCGGATCAGGCCGAACGGGGGGAAGACCGACCAGACCCAGCCGGCCGGCATCGACACTTCATGCCCGGCGACCTTGAGCTTGGCGCCCAGGGACATCACCGCCAACACCGCCAGGGCCGACCACCAGTAGCCGGCCTTCGGGAACCGGAGCCTCCGGAGCGCCGAGTAGGCCAGGACCCCGAGGGCGACCACGCCGGGATACGACGAGGTTTCGATCATCCGATTGTCGAACGTCGCGTTGCCGTACCAGCTCGGGGCCAGGAGCTTGGCGAGGGCGTGGTCGGGACTAGGGACGAAATACCCCCAGATCGGCGCCTGGAACTGCGAGAACATGAGCTTCGACCGGCTCACATGGTAGCCATTCCAGGCCGACCAGATATGGGCCGAGAAAAGCAAGGCCAGCGCGGGCAAGACCGCCGTCGAGAATCCCGCCAGCCAACCGACCCGGCCCAAGAACCACCCTCGACCCCATCGAGCCTGCCACCAGGCCCAAACCAGGTACCAAGTCGCCGGGATCACCGCGAGGATCGGGAAATAGGGGGCGCACGCGGCCAGGAGGACGAACGACGCCGCCGACGCGAGCAACCTGCGCGCATCGGGCCGGTCGACGAGCCGGACCCAGGTGAACAGGAAGAGCGGGAACGACCAGAGGTTGAGCAGCTCCGTATGCCCGTGGGCGTGCATCATCATCGGGCCGGAGAGCATCACCCCCAGCCCCGCGAGCCAGGCCGAGGGGCGGTCGCGGATCGCCCACCAGGCCAGGCCGAAGGCCGCCATCCCGGTCCCGAGCATCGCGGCGACGTCCATCAGGTTCAGGCAAACCGTGTCGCTGGCACCCAGGCTTGAGAGCAAGAGATATTGGGCCGACTGGAGCGGCATCGTCGGGTAGAACCCGAGCGGGACGCCGACCGGGTAGTGGACCCCGGGGTTGAAGAACGGCGACCGCCCTTCGAGCAGGCAGGTCTTGGCCCATCGGACCAGCCAGAGGTGCATCGACGGGTCGGACTTGTCGCCCAAGATGCGCGTGCCGAAGGTCCGGGCGAACGGCCAGGTCGCCGCCGACAGTGCCGAGAAGTACGAGGCCAACACCAGGAGGATCGTCCCCAACCCCGGCCCAACGGGGGCCGTCGCGGGCAAGTCTTGGGACGCCGGGAGGCGGCGGAGCCGGACGGTCTTGCCGGGCTTGGGCAGGGTCTGGGACATTCCATCGTCTCCATCGAGCGAGGGGTCAGCGACGGGCGGAGGGCTGGGTCCTGGCCGATCGGGCCGCCTCCTCGGACCAGTCGTACACGAAGACGATCGACTGCTTCGGCGAGGGATGCTCGGGGAAGGTCGCCACCGGCTTGCGGTCGCCGATCAGTTGGTGGATCTGTTTGCAATACTCCCAAGGCCCGTTCAGGTGGGCGTCGCGGACGACGACACGGGTCAGGTCGCGGTCGCTCATCGCCTCGATCAGGTTGGCGAAGGTGTAGCCGGGCCGCTCGCCGTAGAACAACGACCAGCCGGTGAGGTCGACGACCTTGGAGCCGGTCGGGACGTGCTCGGCCAGGTAGTCCGCCGCCTGGCGATACCCCGCGAACTGGTTGTTGATTGGGGCTTGGAGATCGCCCCGATAGAACCAACCCAGAGCCGCCAAGGCGGCCAGGACGCCGATCGGGCCGACCCGGTATCGCCCGTCGGCCTGGCCAACCCAGCGGCCCGGGATCGCCACGGTCGTCAGGATTCGGCTCAACCCATAAGCCGCCGCCGCAAGCATCGGGTAGGCGAGGATCAAGGTGTGCCGGGGGGTGCAATAGCCACCGGTGGCGAAGAGGCGGATCAAGGCCAAGGTCCAGGCAAGCATCAGGATCGTCATGAACACCCAGGCCCGGCCCTTGTCTCCGGGAGGCCAGGCCAGGATGAAACCGACCAGCGCCAGGGGCAAGAGCGGGACCGTCACCGCGTCCCGGACGGCAATGGCCATCGCCCGGGTGGCCAGGACATAGGTCTGCGTCGCGGTCTGATTCGGCTTGGGAGGGCGTTGCCGCTCGACCGCCAACGGAGCGGATTGCGACATCGTGCCCAGGACCCGTCCGACCGCCGGCTTGGTCGAGATCCCCCCCTTGCTCGCGACGATCGGAGCGATCAGCAAACCCGGGCCGATCACCAGGAACCCAACCGCCGCCCACCACCTCGGCCAGTGGAGCCGGGTCGACCGGAGCAGGGGGATCACGCCCAAGGTCGCCACCATCGCCGCCGGGAGGAGCAACGCTTCGGGGCGGACCCAGTACGCCAGCGCCGCGAATCCGACCGCGAGCGGGAGCCAGGCGAACGCCCCTTGCTTGAGGAACCGGATCGCCGCCCAGACCCCGGCCGTGAAGAAGAGGAGGAACCCGCTCTCGCTCAAGGCGTCGGCCATGACCTGGCCCGTCGTCGGCACCAGGAACGTCAACACGACCGCCAACCACGCGACTGACCCGCCGAAAAGCTCCGCCGCCACCAGGTAGATCGGCACGACCAGCAACACCGCCGCGATGACCGAGGCCGTTTGCCCGGCGACCTGCCAGGCTTCGGGGCCGGTCCCGCCGATCATCCGGTGGGTCGCGGCGATCGCCAACGGGTAGGCGGGGTGGTCGATGGCCTGGAACAGGGCGTGGACCGCGTCTCCGCCGTCGATCTGCTTGGCCTGGTTGATGTAACGAAGGCTGTCGGCGAAGACGATCGCGGCGCGGTCGGCCTTCCAGGCGAGCCAGGCCCCGGCGGCGACCATGAGCAAGCCCACGCGGGTCAGGTGCGTCGAGAATCTCACGAAGGGTCCATCCTTTCGGTCGATCAAGGCGAGGTGGGTCGCGTTCCTCGCGCCCTCCGGGATCGCTTTCGAGTCGGGGCAAGGCGGCTCGACCGATCGCTCGGTCGGGTTCGACCCTCGGCCTCATCCCGGTCGTCGTCGGCGAGCCCGTCCACCGACTCGGCCAGTTCGAGGACCGCTCGCCCGTGGAAGTCGGCCCCCGACCGGAGCTTTCGGGCCATCCAGCCCACGGCTCGCCAGGTCTTCAAGCCCGACCGCCCCCGCATCCGACACCAGGCCCCTCGGGCTTTCGCCTCGGCCTGGATCGCCCAGGCCAGGATCACGAATTGCCGGCGCGGGAGGTGCTTGCGGAAGTAGAGGAGCTTGCTGTGCCGGGTGATGACCCGCATCTTTGGCGAAATCGCCCGATTTTGCAAGGGACGTAAATGGACGACCGAGACGCTCGGGTCATACTCCACCGACCAGCCTCGGCGGGCGGCATCGTGGCACAACGCGACCTCTTCATAATAAAGAAAGAAGTCGTCATCCATCCCGCCGACGACTTCGAGCAACGACGCGGACACCAGGAAACAAGCCCCGGTGACCCAGTCGACCCGGCCCGCCTTGAGTCGCCATTCGGGCTGGTACTTTCGCCGACTCCGTGGTATCAACTGCTCCCAGACGGTCCGAGACAGGCTGGGGAACGCTCCCACGGAGGGCTGACGGGTCCCGTCGGGATTCCGGAGGGCGAACCCGACCACGCCGGGAGGCCCTTCGGGACGATGCTCGAAGGCGTCGATCCGGTCGGCGACCCGGTCGAGGAAGTCGGGTCCGGGCACGATGTCGGGGTTCAAGATCAAGAGCCAGGGATGACTCGAGGCTTGCCAACCGGCGTTGACGCCGCTCGAAAACCCGCCGTTGGTCGGCCTCAGGATCAGGCGAACTCCGGGCGTTGGGACTCGGAGAGGGGTGGGGATCGGTTGTCCCGAAGCGTTGTCGACGACCAGGACCTCGGCGGACCCCGACTCGACCCTGGGAGACCGGGCCAGCGAAGCGACCAGGGCGGCGACGTCGCCCCAGCTTTGGTAGTTGACGATGACCACCGAGACCCCGGGGCGTCCTCCGGGTGGCGGAATCAACGGAGAGGAGCGAGCGGATGATCCCACGCGACGGACCCAGCCTTTCCCGGAGTCGACCCACCGGGCCGGGCGAGTTTGCGGATATAGACTGAAATAATCGGTCGGCCCGGTCGATGGAAGAGCTTGAAGGATTTCCGAATGGTGAGGGCCTCGACCCATCCGGGTTCGGGCCGCTCGACACAACCGTCGGAGCCGCCATAGGGTTTTCACCCCAGGGATGGGCATGGTTTCGATACCGATGGATCGGTGGACATCGATGAAGATTCCCCCAGCGAATACCGAAGCGATCTTGAACCCCGACCGGAAGGCGGGCGGTCGGCTCCTGATCCTCGGCGATCGCCGTGCCGGGCGTCGCGTCGCCCGCTGTTTGGGCCAGGGTTCCTGGTCCGACATGACCGTCGTCGGGTTCATCGACTCCGGGCACCCCGGCTATGCCGGGCGGGTCAAGGCGGGCCGGCAACTGGCCCTCCACCCGCAATCCGAGCCGGTCCCGGTCCTCGGTCGGGTGGATCGCCTGGCGGAGTGGGTCCACCGCGTGGGCGCGACCGACGTCGTCGTCGCCTTGTCGGGACGACCGGCCACCCGAGTCCGCCCCCAGGTCGCCCACCTCGACGACACCGCCGTCCGGGTCCACTGGATTTCCAGGCAGGCCGATTCGACCGCCTACGCCTCACGACCCGCATTGACGAACAACCAACGCCCCCCTTGGGCCTGGCGATTCGATCGGATCGCCAAGCGGACCCTCGACCTCGTTGGCTCGGCGCTCGGCTTGGTCGCCCTGTCGCCGCTGTTCGCCGTAGTCGCCGCGATCCTGCTCGTCAAGTCGGGTCGACCGATCTTCTACACCCAGGAGCGGGTCGGCCAAAGAGGGCGGATCTTCCGGATCATCAAGTTCCGGAGCATGAAGCTCGACGCCGAGACCGAATCCGGGCCGATCTGGGCGTCGAACCACGACGACCGCTGCACCAAGTTCGGCGGCTGGCTCCGGCAAACCAACATCGACGAGTTGCCGCAACTGATCAACGTCTTCAAGGGGGAGATGAGCCTGGTCGGGCCTCGCCCCGAGCGGCCGATCTTCGTCGACCACTTCAAAGGCATCATGCCCGACTACGACCTCCGCCACGCCGTCCCCGGGGGGATGACCGGCTGGGCGCAGGTCCACGGCTGGCGAGGCCGGACCTCGCTCCGGAAGCGGGTCCAGTACGACCTCAATTACATCCACCAGTGGTCGTTTTGGTTCGACTTCAAGGTCTTGTTGATGACCGTCCAGCATGTCTTCTACCGCAAGATCCGCTGGAACCCTCCCAGGAAGCGAACCCGGAGACCCGGTCATTGACGGCCAAACCCGCCTGCTCGGTGGTGATCCCCTCATATAACGGTCGTCACCTGCTCGCCACTTGCCTGGCCAGCATCGACCGCCACCGCCCTCGGTCGATCCCGATCGAAGTCATCGTCGCCGACGATGCTTCGACGGACGATACGAAGACTTGGCTCGCGTCCGCCCACCCCGAAGTCCGACTCGTCCGCCTCGAACGTAACTGTGGGTTCTGCGCCTCGGCCAACGCGGGGATCGCGGCGAGCCGGGGGGCGATCATCCAACTGCTCAACAACGACACCGAGGTCGGGGCGGGCTGGATCGAGGCGGGATTGGCACCCTTCTTGGACCCCGAGGTCGGATCGGTCGCCCCGTTGGTCCTGGTCCGGTCGGACCCGAGCCGGGTCGACTCGGCGGGCGACCAGTACGCCCTGGTCGGTTGGCCCAGCAAGCGGGGGCACGGCCAGGCTTCGAGCTTGTGGGCCACGCAACCTTCCGACCGGGTTTTCGGGGCGAGCGGTTCGTCGGCATTCTACCGCGCCGAGGCTTTGCGCAGAGTTGGCGGGTTCGACCCTTCGTTCGGCTCCTATTACGAGGACGTCGACCTCGCGTTTCGGCTCCGATGGGCGGGTTACGACTGCGTTTTCGAGCCGAGGTGCCGTATCCTCCACGACCTGTCGAGCACCTACGACCACGCCGACCCGAGGTTGCAGGAGCGGATGGCTCGGAACGCCGAGGTCTTGTTCTGGTCGAACCTCCCCTTCGGCTGGTTGCTCCTCGCGGCAGTGCCCCACGCGGCGTTCACCTTGATCCAGGCGACTTACCGAGGGCTCCAAGGTCGCCACCGCCCGTTTCTCCGGGGGAAGGTCGCTGCGGCCCGGGCCTGGTCGACCATCGGCCCCAACCGGAAGCTCCGTGCCGACCTGGCCAAGACGGCGATCCACCGGCCCCGGTTCCGGCTCCGGGTGTCGCCCTGGGGCGACCTGAGCAACCACCTCGGTCGCCCGGCGGGATCGCCCCGCCCTCCGGTTTGATCGCGACCGGAGGTGGTTAGTTCAACCAAATGCGGACTCGTCGCACGCTGTTCAAGGGACTTGCACGATTTCGCTTCGCTGCAATACGGAGTAATCCCAGGCTTCTTCGCGGCTGCCGTGCAGCACGATGTCCATCGCCTGCTTGGGGGATCGGTAGAGGCTGACCATCACCCGGCTCGCCCCACGAGGGACGGCGAGGATGTCGTGGAACGATGGGGTCAACTCGACGCCGAGCTTGGGCGTGAAAATCTGCGTGTCGTACGCGAACCTGTTCAATTCTTGCGACCCGTCCGGGCTCATGATCCTGGCGACCCAGAGGTAGAGGTATCTCGGGTCCGTTTCCCTCACTTTCGTCTCGAAAGAGACCATCGCCTGCCCGTCAACGGCCTCGACCTTAAAGTCCCCTGAACTGGCGTGTCGCCCTAAGAACGGTGTACCGATCGGAGTGCGTGGGTTCGCCGGATCGACGAGCACCTTCGATCCGGCCACCCTGGGCGGCGCGTTCGGAGGTGTGAAGGCCACGACGCGGAGGTGGGTCGTGGCGACCCAAGTCACATAGCAGACGGCGGAGAAGACGATCGCTTTCAGCAAATAACGCATCACTCTTTTCCTCGGGGAGGTCGTAACATCGAAATCGCTAGGCGAAAACGCCCTAGCCCATTTGACAAAACTCTTATCTATGGATTGATGAAATCGCTTGAATCATACTGTTGGGAGAGGTTTGAGTTGGCACATGAACCGATGCTCCCGAAGAGGGTCAGGACGCTGACTGCGGTCATATATGATCCTTTCGGGATCGGCCCAACCCTCGTGGTGGTTGTGAACGTGTTCGTCGTGTTACAAGTGCCTTGGTTCGAAACTGAGAGAGGTGGATAAGTAACCTTTTGTCCATTTACGTTTTTCGTGACGGAGGTAACATCGCACGCTCCACAATAGGAGGGATCGACTCCATTGGAGTCGCAGGTGTAAGTTAGCGTGGAATCAAAAGATGCGTAGTAACCCGGCCCATTCGGAGCGGTCGGCCCCCCGTTAGACGTGTAAGGCATGTAATTTGACACCTTACCCGGGTCGACTCCCATGGTCGCGAAGCAAGGTCTCCCACCACCCTGAGCGAACGCGATCCGAGTCGTGGCCGTGAGGGCGGCGGTGAAGACGGCACAGGCGATGCCGGTCAAGGTTGCCGCGACGACGAGGTGCTTCCACCGATCACGGTGCATGGGCATCATGTGAACAGCCTCCCGAAGTTTTTCAGTTGCGGTAAATCGGAATAGATATGGCAAGCGTCAACCTCTTGGATATTACGAGCCGGGATTGCTCCGCGCCAATAGAAATCTTTGATTTCCTGGGATTTGACATTTCTAACAAATGATCAGGCTCCAAGGTCGCACTCCATTCGGCGTTCTTATTGCGTTCGCCTTTGGCTGCGATTGCCCGCCGGCTTTGCTCTTGGGTATCGTGGAATCTCGGCCAGGGAACGCCACGTCCGGCAGGTTAAGAGGAAGGTCTCGGGTGCGCGAGCCGTTCAGCGAGAGTCCCCAGTTTCAACGGTTGTTCCGGGGGGACGAGTCGGTCGACCTCGTCGTGATCAACCTGGAGATCGCCGGGGACGTCGACCCCGAGGTCGACGCCGGGGCTTGCCTGGCGGCGATCGACGCCATCGCCGACCGGGTCCGCGAACGGTGCCCCGAGGGGGCCGGTGCCCTGGATGTCATCGCCCAGATCAACCAGGCGTTGTTCGTCGAGGACGAGTATCGAGGCAACACCGAGGACTATTTCGACCCCCGGAACAGCTATCTGAATCAGGTGGTCGAGCGCCGGTTGGGGATTCCGATCTCGTTGTCGATCCTTTATGCGGCAGTCGCGGGTCGGCTCGGGCTTCGTCTCGACGGGGTCAACACGCCGCTCCATTTCCTGCTCAGGGTCACCGACGAGGAACCCGCCCTCTTCGTCGACCCGTTCCATGCCGGGACGATCCTCGACCGGCCCGGGTGCGAGCGGCTCCTCTCCGAGCTGTCCGGGCAACAAGTCCGGCTCGGCTTCGAGCACTTCACGCCTTGCAACCCTTCCACCGTCGTGACCCGGATGCTTCGGAACTTGAAGCGGATCTACCTCGACCGGAAAAGCTTCCACCAGGCATTACCGGTCGCCCGCCGCCTGGCCGCATTGAACCGGAGCGACCTCCTCGAACAGCGCGACTGGGGCCTGATCGCGATCGAAGCGAACCAACCCGGCGAAGCCATCGGCCCGTTGGTTCGTTACCTCGCCGAAGCGGCTCCCGGTCAGGATGCCGACCGAGTCCATGACGCCCTCAAGGCCGCCCGCCGCGAAGTCGCACTCTGGAATTAGCTGGAATCTCGGGATTGGATCGCCAAAAAAATTCAAGCTCGCGACCTCCGTAGACGATTTCCTGCAATAAGTCCTGTCGAGTTGACGGAAAATCCTTCGAGTGATCCGTCGAGGTTGGGGTTGTGACGTCCGACCCCATGATGTGTTCGGCGTAAGTTGTGATCGCTCCGGGAGGTGTTGATGACGAGCAAGCTCCGCCTCCGCGACTTCATCGGGATTTTGCTGCTCATCGGTTGCGGCTCTCTGGGCGTGGGTTGTTCGTCGACGAGCGGTTCTCGGTTTCGACCCGCCGAAGGGTCCAGATCGGTGGCCTCGGTGGGCGACCAGGCGTTGCCCCCTTCGGTGGGCGCACCCGGCTCCAGGGTCGCGTCGGACGTCGCCGAACCCGAGCCTTACCGGAACCCGAAGGCCCGGATCTCGGGGCGAGTCGTCGACCCCCAGGGGCGAGCCGTTTCGGGGGCTTCGGTCCGACTGGCCGACGGGTCGAGCAAGGCGGGCCGCGACGTTGAAACCACGACCGACCCGTCTGGCGGTTTCACGTTGAGCAACCTCCGGCCCGGCTCCAATTACTTCCTGGTGGCCGAGGCGAACTTCGGCGACGACCAAGGGACGATCTCCGGCCAGGCGCAGGCGGATACCTCGGAAACCGGCGTCCAGATCCGCCTGGAGGGCTCCGCTTCGACACCGAAGGCGACCCCGACCAGGCGACGCGGCTCGCGGTCGTCCAATGCGCGGCCGATCTCGGACCAAGTCGACGCCGAGATCAAGCCGGCGTCGCCGAGCGGGGTCAACGACGAAGACCTCGGCCCGCCTGTCGAAGCTGCCGAACTGGTCGAACCGCGTGAGCCGAAGAAGTCGATCACGACCGATCCCAAGGCGTCCGATTCGAGCCTTAGTTGGCGGCGGCCCGGCTCCGATCCAGTTATTAAGGCAGACTCTCGATCGGACGCACCCGACCCGGAACTCCTGCCCGACTCCGAAGGACCGCTCGACCTTGATCCGGGAGCGGGAGCGAAGGTCGAGCCGAGCCCGCGTCCAGGTCGTGCCCGAACCAAGAACGTCGTCGAGGTCGATGAGGAAAACCCGCTCCCCTTGGCCCTTCCTCCCCAGCCGAAGCCGAAAGATCACGCCGACGGCCCTCCTTCACGTCCGATCTCCCGAAAAACGGTCAAACCGCCGACCAGGCGACTGCCCCAGGTCGAGCCTCAACCCGACCCATCGGGCGAACTCACCCTCGGCCCGGAGGTCGGGTCGGCCGCTCAACCTGATACCCTCGACCTGGCCGATGAGTCACTGTCGGCCCCCAAAGCGATGCCATCATTGCTAAGTTTAGCCGACTTATCCTCCGAGACCCAACGCGATCCTCCCGGACTGATGGAGGCGCCCCCACCGCCCCTAGCCGAGTCGGAAACCCAAACCCTGGTCAACCAACCAAGCCCGGCGGCTCCGACGCCGGGTGACCTTGTTTTCGACGCCAAACCGGAACCCCCCCCACCGCCCGAGCCGACCGACCCATCGGCGAATTACAACCCATTCGTCCTGGTCGCTGCGGTGCTGCCGGATACGGCACGAACGGTTTCGCCCGAGCCGCCGGCATCGGCACCCAAGCCCGGCCCCTCCAGGTCCCCCGATCCGATGCCGGAAGTTCCAAGTCCCGAACCTTCGGCGAGCCCTGTATCCAAACCCAGGAAGTGGTCTGACCTCGCCCCGGCTGCGTCGGCCCCGGCTGCAAAGGTTTCTGCGTCGGCCTCGGCGGTCGCCACCACCCGCCCGAATGTCCTGCTGGCCCGAAGGTCGAAGTCGAGCGCCCCGGTCAAGTTGGACGCCGAGGCGCTTTGCCAGTTCGACTCGCGTCTCAGTCAACTGGTCGATTTCCAGCTCCCCGACTTGAACGGGCAGCCGGTCCGGTTCCGAGACCTCGACGCCGACTATATCCTGCTCGACTTCTGGGGGACCTGGTGTCAGCCTTGCGTGGGGTCGATCCCGCATCTGGTCGAGCTTCAAAAGAAGTACGGGCCGAACAAGCTGAGGGTGGTCGGGATCGCCTGCGAGAAAGACCCGATGGAACGGCGAAAAGCGAATGTCGGAGCCGCCGCCGCGAAGCTCGGGATCAACTACTCGGTCCTGGTGGCGAGCATGGACGGCTCTTGCCCGGTCCAGCGTGACTTCCAGGTCCGGTTCTACCCGACCATGATCCTGCTCGACCGCAAGGGCAAGATCCTCTGGAGGGCCGAAGGGGCGACAGAGAGCAACCTCTACCGCCTCGACCGCGCCCTAGCCGCGACCGAACGACCGACCCAGACCGCCCGCCGCTGAGATCGAAGGGGAATTTGAGCCACGAATGAAACACGGATGAGACAAGATTGATTTTTCTGATCCGTGTTTCATCCGTGGCTCAATCCGATTCATTTGACTCAGGCCAGGTTTTCGATTTCTCCAGAAGCGTTGACGTCGATTCGCTCGGCGGCGGGGTGGAGGGGCAGCCCCGGCATCCGGACAATCTCGCCGGTCAGGGCGACGACGAACTCGGCGCCTGCGGCGATCTCCAAGTCTCGGACGGTGATCGTGAACTTTTCGGGCCGCCCCCGGAGCTTCGGGTTGTCCGACAGCGAGTCCTGCGTCTTGGCCACGCAGACCGGCAACTTGCTGTAGCCGAGCCGACGCGCCTGGCGGATCTTGCTCGAAGCTTGGGGGGTGAAGTTGACCCCCGAGGCGCCATAGATCGCCTCGGCGATCCGCTCGACCTTGCGCTCGATCGACCATTCGAGCGGGTAGAGCGGTTGAAGCGGGGTCGGGGCGGTTTTCTCGGCGACCTCGACGACTAGGTTCGCCAACTCGACCGCGCCGTCGCCGCCTCGGGCGAAGGCGTCGGCGGCGGCGGAGGGGATGCCCCGCCCTCGGCAGTATTCGAGGACGACGTTGATCTCCTCGGTCGAGTCGGTCCCGAACCGATTCAAGGCGACGATCACCGGGCGACCGAAGTGGTTTGCGGCGTCGAGGTGCGCGGCGAGGTTGCTCAGGCCCCGAGCGACGGCGCTCGGATCGGGCTGGGTCAGGGCGTCGAGGGCGGTCCCGCCGTGCATCTTGAGGGCCCGGACGGTGGCGACGATCACCACGAGCGCGGGGTTGAGGTTGGCGGATCGGCACTTGATGTCGAAGAACTTCTCGGCGCCGAGGTCGAAGGCGAACCCGGCCTCGGTCACGGCATATTCGCCGAACGCCAGGGCCATCTTGGTGGCCAGGATCGAGTTGCACCCATGAGCGATGTTGGCGAACGGCCCGCCGTGGACGAACGCGGGCGTCCCCTCGCCCGACTGGACGAGGTTGGGCAGGAGCGCCTCCTTCAAGATCGCCGCCATCGACCCGACCACGCCGATCGAGTTCGCGAAAACCGGCTGATGCCCTCGATCGAACCCGACCAAGATCTGATCCAACCGGCGTCGGAGGTCAGACGGCGACTCGCTCAGGCAAAGGATCGCCATCACCTCGCTGGCGGCGGTGATGTCGAATCCCGACTCGCGAGGGACGCCCCCCGAAGTCCCCCCCAGGCCGATCACCACCCGGCGCAAAGCCCGATCGTTCATGTCCATAACCCGCTTCCACAAGACCTGGCGGGGGTCGAGCGTCGAGTCGCCGAAGTGAAGCCGGTTGTCGATCGCGGCGGCCAACAGGTTGTGGGCGGCGGTGATCGCGTGGAAGTCGCCGGTGAACTGCAAGTTGATCTGATCCGACGGGGTCAAGCGGCAAGCACCACCCCCCGTCGCCCCCCCCTTGCGGCCAAACACCGGCCCCATCGAAGGTTGCCGGAGCGCCAGGACCGCGTTCTTGCCGACCTTGCGCAAACCTTGAGCCAGGCCGATCGAGGTGGTCGTCTTCCCCTCTCCCGCAGGCGTCGGGGTGATCGCCGAGACGAGGATCAGCTTTCCCGCTGGCTTCCCTTGGGAATCGTCGAGGGCTTCGAGCCGGACCTTCGCCTTGTCTCGACCGTAGGGTTCGAGATATTCATCGGCGATCCCCAGGGCGGCGGCGACTTCGGCGATTGGTCGGAGCGGAGTGTAAGGCGTGGTCATGCGATGAATCAAACCGATAAAAGATTTGAAGTTCTGTTCACTGAGATTGAGGGAGAGGTGGCTTGAGTGTTGGTAGTCTGGGGACGTCCGGCTCAAATGGGTCAGCCATCCCCGAAGACCTCTCTTTTTCTTGTTGCTCAAACTGTTGGCTTTGCCAATCGTTGTTTTCTATCAATTGTTTAATGTACTCCTTCATCCGATTTTGGTCGCCCGAGTTCATCAGTTCCTCAAGTCGGACATGAGCGAGTCGAAAAGTTTGTCTTCCATCTTCAACGATGGCCTTGTGCCTTGCCTCCGACGTTTTCTCATCCTCTTCAATGAATGGCTGCATTTCAACCGACATGCGGGCCGAAAGGAGACCTTGATGGATGTCGGCCCACATGATGCCCATACAGGTTATAATCCAGCCGATACCAAGCAGTCTGCCGAGCCGATCGATTGAGCCACGCTCTGACCGCCATTGATGCATCAAGGCGGACCATATCCAGATTAAGGCGATAGCGGAACCAACATGCGATAACATCCGGCCAAACGTCAACTCGTAGAAACGGAAGTTAACCTTCAAGCCGAACGGGCCTTTCCCACTCGGGTCGAGGTTCTCCAGCATGACGAGGATGCCCCAGAGCAAGCCGCCCACGATGACGAAGATCGTCCCCGCAAGGCTGGCGATTGATCCCGGCTGGCGAGAGAGGCGAACCAGCCCGGGACGAGGGTGACGAAGCCTTATCACCAGCAAGACCGGCGAGTACATCGCAAGCCACATCATGGCGACACGGGCAATCTCGCCGATGTACCAATTGAGGTGAATGAGCCTGGTTGGTGTACTGCCGACCCGATTAGCGAAGTCAGGCCATGAATCACGCAAATATTGCCGTGTCAGGACGAGACTTAAGGCCGCTCCGACGACGAGAAGCATTCCATCGACAAGGTTGAGGCGACGCGGAGGGGACGGGAGCATGGGTTGGCCTCGTTCGAATTACTTTAAGTATTTCGCCAGCCAGTCGTGCATCTCGCGCCACCAGACGATCCGGTTTTGGGGCTTCAAGACCCAGTGGTTTTCGTCGGGGAAGAGGACGAACCGGGCGGGGACGCCTTGGCGCTTGAGGGCGGTGAAGAAGGCGATCCCCTGGGATTCGGGGACTCGGAAGTCCATCGAGCCGTGGGTGATCAGGGTCGGGGTCTTGAACTGGGCGGCGAAGGCGCCGGGGTTCTGGTCGAGGTAGAGCTTGGGCGAGGTCCAGGGGGGGCCGCCGAACTCCCACTCGGCGAACCAGAGTTCCTCGGTGGTCCCGTACATCTCGGTCAGGTTGTAGACCCCGGCGTGGCTGATCAGGGCCTTGAAGCGGTCGGAGTGGCCCGCGATCCAGTTGACCATGAACCCACCATAGGAACCCCCCGCCGCCGCCATTTTCGAGCCGTCCAGGAACGGGTAGGTCTTGAGGGCATGATCCAGCCCGATCATCAGATCGGTGTAGACCCGTCCGGTCCAGTCCTGGCTAATCTGGTCGGTGAACTTCTGGCCGTAGCCGGTCGATCCGCGCGGGTTGATCGCCACCACGGCGTATCCGGGGGCGGCGAAGAGGCTGTAGTTCCACCGGGCGACCCACTCGTCATGCCAGGCACCTTGCGGGCCGCCGTGGATCAAGAAGACGACGGGGTACTTCTTCGAAGGGTCGAAACCGGGCGGCTTGACCAGCCAGCCGGACACGGCATCGCCGTCGGCCCCTTTGAAGTTAAAGCCTTCGGCGGGGTGGAGGTCGAGGCTTGCGACGAGGGCGTCGTTGTGGTGGGTCAGGGCGCGCGGAGGCTCCTCACCGTAGGGCTTGAGGTACACCTCGTTCGGATGCGTGGTCGAGCCGTGGAGGTAGACCAGGTCCGGGGCGTTGCCCGGCGACTGGCCCACCACCGGGGCGGTATTTACTCCGCGACCCGGGAGCCGGGACAGTTTGCTTGGGTCGGTCGACGACCCGTCCGCCCGGATCGCCACCATCGACTGGCCGCCCGAGTCGTCGAGGACGGCGACCAACCGCTGCGCATCCGCCCAGGCGAACGACTGAACCGGTCGATCGAGTTTCGAACTGAGATCCGTAACCTTATGGGTCTTCGGGTCGAGGACCTTCAAGACGGACAGGTCGGCCTCGAATCCACCGCGCCGCTGGCTGACGTAGGCCAACCTCCCGTCGGGACCGAAGGCCGGTTGCGAGTCGGCCCCGGGGTTCTCTGAGGTCAGGTTGACAGCCTCGCCCTGGCCGCTGACGGTGACTAAGAAGAGGTTCGTATTGGTGATCCAGGCCATGTCGGGGGTCGTCGGCTCGGCGGTGTAGACCAGTTGGGTTCCGTCGGGCGAGAAGGTGTACTCGTTCGACCCGCCGAACGGGCCGGGTGGGGCGTTGCTGGTGAGCTTGGGTGTGAGGTCCTGGACTTTGCCGGTCGCCACGTCGAGGACGAAGACATGCGAGCGTTTGCCGTCGTCCCAGCGGTCCCAGTGGCGGATCATGAGGTCATCGAAGGTCTTGACCTTGCTCTTTTCCTTGCCTTTGGCCTCTTCGATCTCCTTGGTTTCCTCGGGCGTCTTGCCGGGGAAGACCTCGACGGCGAAGGCGATCTTGTCGCCCTTGGGACTCCAGATGGGACCGGAGGCGTCGATCGGGAGCTTGGTCAGTTGGCGGGCCTCGCCGCCGTCGAGCGGGAGGCTCCAGATCTGCATCGAGCCGCCCCGGGCCGAGTTGAAGGCGATGCTCTTGCCGTCGGGACTCCACCGAGGGT
>JAABUX010000980.1_pt1 | contig 45426 bp, 47 predicted proteins | sample 5561851 | NCBI WGS metagenome assembly JAABUX01 (sample SAMN10711883, study PRJNA513361) | rock metagenome | isolation source: Antarctica rocks | place: Antarctica: Victoria Land, Richard Nunatak red sandstone | collected 2016-01-03 | reverse complement strand
GGACGAAAGCTACGGCCTGCTCCTTATACTCAGGAGTGAAAGCCCTGCGCGTCGAACCCATTTCTTATTCTCCCGACACATCGGGCAGTTTACTCGAGTGTCCACCAAAGCGGGTACGGTCCACGGCGGCTGCCATCAGCCGGGTGGCTATCCCACGGCGTTCCGCTCCTCCCCGGACGGCGAGTTCACCGACGTAGGCGTCGACTTGCCCGGTGAAGTGGGTGCGCTCGCTGACGGTGACCATCCCGGCGATGCGGCCGGTGTCTTCCGCGACGTAGACGGCGTGGCCTGGCTGGCTGAGGGCATTGATGGACTGCCGGACCCAGTCCTGTACTGCTGGCAGCACTGCGGCCGGATCGCGCCATGGGGCAACCCATTCGGTGAGCCGCGGGGCGAGGGTCATGACCTGGTCGCGGTCTTCGGGGCGGTAGGGGCGGATGAGGATCGTTGCCTGGTCTGCCATGCGGCGAGCCTGCCACGTGGCACCGGCCGGAAAACACCCGCAGGCGTGTTTTGCTGCTGCTCAGCACGGCTCGGCCGGATAGCTAATGTGCCCGCTGGCGCTGCGGCGGTGACTTCATTGACGACGGTTCAGGAGTGGGCTGATAGCTGGTTCCCATCGTGGAGGATGCGGAACTGGCTGTCCTCGATGATGATGGTGACGATCTTGCCGCGGTGGGCGTGGCCGAGGTGGATTTTTGTTCCGGCGACCATGAGGCTGCCCTGGCTGGAGACCACCCGGCTGACCTGGGTGATCTGCGTGGGCGCGGCAGTGGCCAGTCCGGCGAGGCGTGCTCCGTGCAGGCGGCCGCGGGCGGCGGGCGGCAGTGGGCTGGGCAGGGTGCGGACCAGGACGCCAACTCCTCCCGAGTGCCTAGCTCCACTTGATGTGTGACAGATGGGACCTCGCTTGATGTGCGACGCACCCTAGGTTTTGGTGTCTTTCTTCCGTGATAGTCGCGGATGGTGGACGGCGTATTGTCAAGATGATGCCGGAGCCTGCCTTGACTGATGATCTGGTGTGCTGACCATGACAGGTGCGCCTGACTGGTCGAGAAGGACGCGGTTGCCCAGGGGCCGGGCTAGGGTCACCATGACCTCGCGCGGATGTCCGACCAAAATTCGCCACCCGTCGGGGCCTGTATCGACCTCGGCCGGGATGAGGGCCAGGGCGCCGCGGGATTCGAGCACCTCAGCGCTTGGGTATTGCTTCCACGCGGCGGGACCGCCGGTGAAGGTCATGGTGAGGGTGCGCCCGTCGGGCTGGAGGGCGGCGGTGGTGCCCTGCCAGCCGGGGAAGTCTTGATCCGATGGCCACCAGGCTTGCTGGATGGTGGCGGGGTCGAGCACCCAGATGGGCTCGGGCACATCGCGGGCACGGACTTTCCAGGCGGGCAGCTGCCGCCGTCCGCGGTCAGTGCAGAACTGGGTGCTGCTCTTGGCGGCAGTGGTTAGCGTCAGCGGCGGACCGGCGTGGTCGCGCGGCTCACGGCGCATGACCCGGAGTATGTCGGGCGGGAAGCCGGGAACGACCTCGATGGCGCCGCGGATGAAGGCGATCTTCTGCTCGCCGGTGCGGAAGCCGCCCGACATGGTCACCCCGCCGAGAAGGACAAGCGGCCGGGCCTGGCGGTCGGCGGGGAAACCGGACCACGCCTGCAGCGCCCGGCGAGCCTGCTCGCGCCGGAACTCCGGAACGGTCATGGCAGCAACAGTAGGCTCGCGGCCCCGCCAGCGACAGAACCCGGGCGGCGCTGATCCGCCACGGATGCTGCTTCGTGGCATGCGAGCGATCCGCCAGCCCGGCGATCCCGTCAGCGCGATAGCGCGCGATCCACCGGTGCACGGCCTGGCGGCCCGCGCCATATTGCTCGGCGACCTCGGTCACCGGAATCCCGGACAAACTTCCAGCACGGCCTAGTACCTCTGTTCGACCACGTTCAGCTCCTGAAGCATAAACGGGAGCGCCACGCATCAAGTGCAGCCACCGTGTCGCACATCAAGCGGAGCCGCACAGCAACTCCTCCCGAGACTGGTGAGTACTTTCTCTACGGTTTCAAGGGCGCGCGGAGCGCGCCGCAAGATCGTGATGGCCCGCCCGCGGCCACGCCGCGCGCGACAAGCGCTGGCTCAGGAAGCGTGGCGGGCATTGGCCCACCAGCTGGCGGGCGAGATCGGGGAACCGTGACGCGCCAGGCACGTAAACCCCGCAACCCACCGCACGGGCCAGGCCGCCGCAACGAGATAGCGCCAACGCGCAAGCTGCAGGGGTCATCCTCCCGGCGATCCAGCATTGAACCGTAGAAGATCACCGTCAAGGGCGCGCTACGCGCGTCGCGCGCGATGGCGCAAGCGCCACCCTTGACACCGATCTTCCACGGCTCGTTCGGCGCCTATCGGAAGGATGGGGTTAAACTGGAGGCATTAATGACTTCCGCTTATACGTGGGTGTGTCTTCTTAGCAGCAGGTCGCATGAGTCGGCTCTGGTCACCTGCTTCCTACACGTCAAAACCGTTCCTTCGGGAACTTAGTTCCGAGTTCTTGCGCCGCGGCGTCAATAAATACAGCTAGGGCCCTCTTACGCCCTTCTTCGAGCTGAAAGAATTTTGTTGTCGCCGCCAGCCGCACCTGGTCATCTTGGTCACTGTACGGGACCTTCATGGCGAACTTGTACAACTCGCTACACGTGCCGATCACCAGCGAGGGCGCGACCGCCGCGTCCACGGTGACCTACCTGCTGCCCGCCGTCGCCATCGTGCTCGGCGCCCTGGTCCTCAGCGAGACCATCACGGTTCTGGTTCTTGCCTGGCGTGGGCTTGGTCCTGGCAGGTGTAGCCCTGACGCGTCTCCACCCGGCCAGCAGCGGACACTAGCGCCCGGATAGCGCGCTGGCGCCGGAATAAGCCTCCGAAAAACACCCGATCCGGCCCTTGCCGTCGTTTCGCGGTACGCAGCCGGATCGGCAGGGCAACTGCCGCCATCTCCGCTGGGGCCTTGTGTCCGCGAAAGCCAGCATCCGCGACCGTGCGCGTACACGCCCATCGCGCACGCGCCCGGTGATTGGGCGCGTGCGCGACGGACAGACGGCGCGGCGGGTCAGGCTGGCGGCCGCCATGCGGCCGCGACCTGGACCCCAGAGAGGAATTGGACGTAGAAGCAATAGGGGGTTGGCTTGTTCAGGTAGAAATGCGATCCGTTGACGGCGCCAGCAGGCGGCCCGAGATAACCCTTCCAGTGCACATCGTAGAACCACGATTCGCCAGAAGGGCATCCGCTGGTGCCCACATGCATGTTGGTTCCCCATCCTGCGCCGCCGCCTGTGCCGTTCCCGCAACCATCCAGGCTCACGGCAGCGTCATTTGCATTGTTATACGCGTCTCCGATGCATTGGTCTGCCCACGAGGTGCCTTGGCCGGCGAATATGATCTGATAGTTGCCCGTGGCATTGCCATTTGCGTTATCTACGTCCGCCAGGAAGAAGTCTTGATTAGAATCTCCCGTCTCTGGCCCGCCCGTAGAATCATTCACCCACGGGCCGCCGCTCCAAGCATTCAGGCACGCGGTACCGGGAGTGTACGCGCACCATTGTTCTTGCGTGAGGAACGTAAATGGATTTCCGGATTGTATGCAGGCGCCTACCGCATCGTATTTGCGTGTGCCGTTTACAATGAACGTGGCGGCGCAAGCGCCCATGGCATAGGCTATCAAACGAAGATCATGGGGCGGGGCCAAACTAACCAGGCTACAGGCGGTGTTGATAATGCTCGCTTCTATTGCTGGATACCGAGCCGTCATATAGAGGACGCAACTCCCGCTGCCGTCTGGAACTTGCCGGGTTTCTGGACCCTGAGGGCTGAGCGGCGCAGCACCGCGCGTGGCGGCGGACGCCACGGCCGAGCCGGCGGACGCAGCCGGTGCCAGTGCCGTGACTCCGCAGACGGTGACCGTGATGGCCAGCGCAGCCGCGGCACACATGCGGCCCATGATCCTCTTTTTCTGTCTCACGCTTACGTCCTCCTTACGTCAGCGCCGAAACGCATCAAGAACTGAGCCGATACCGCGGCATGCCGCGCCCGACTCCCGGCCGACTGTTTCTGAGGATCTCATGTAAAGGGGGTGAGACCGCATCCCCCCGACCGTAACTTCGAGTCCCGCTGCATGCCAGGAAGTCTGACCGGCAGTCTGACCGGCAGTTGAATCCCCGTAGCCCAGCTTTGATCTCCGGACCCTGTTCGATTTATATCAACTACCAGGCGATTACATAGCTAGACCCGGGATGCTGGCGTGGTGAAACTGATTTCTGCCGATGGCGCCAAGATTGAGCTACGGGGCGGCGGCTACCAGGTTGGTCAGCCAGATGGCACGGCCTGGCCCGAACAAGGTCATGACGGCCCATGCCCAGGCGGGCGGTGTCAAGCGTCAGATGAAGCGGCGGTCAACCATCAGCCGGAATCAGACAGGACGCCGGTGTGTCTTCTAAGCACCCGGTCGCGGCCGAAGTGGAGTGCCATAAGGCTGACCACCATGATGGACCACAGCAACGGTCGGCCCTGCCCGACGGGCACAGAGTGGGGGAGCCGCGGATACTCAATTCGGTGACAGTGGACGACATTACGGGCACACCTTGCCAGCGAAGCTCACTCACGTTCACGGCAGGAGATGGGCCGGTAGGCTGCGCGCCATGAAACAGCCAATGTTCGGGGCTTTTCCGATGGCCGGAAAGTTCACTTTCACCGCTATTGCCATAGCAGTTTTGGCTGCTGTTGTCGCTGGGTGCGGTGGTGGGTCGACGTCGGTGACTATGCATGGCGCAGTCACTGCGATGGGCGGAGGCGCCATCGGCGAGGATGCTTGCTCGTGGGGAGCCATGCCCGCAGGGGTGGCATACGGGAAAGTGGACGTTGTATCCCCGTCGGGGACAGAGCTGGCCCAGGTCTCGCTGGGCCACCCCGTTGCGACAGGAAAGCACATCTATGGCGTGCCGGTATGCGCCATGCCATTTACGGCCGCGGGGCTCCCCGCCGAGTCCATGTACGGAATCAAGACAAGCGGCGTAAGTGGCACCACCTGGGTTCACCAGGATCACACTTCCCACGTCAGTCTGTTCGTGGGGCCGCAGCTGTAGCGATAGAGCAGCAGCGGGCTCGCTCGCTGACACACGCAGGTGACACCAACATGGTCGGAGATTGGTAGACCGGCAGGGGCTGTGAAAAGCGTGTCGCCCAGGTGAGCGACGATCCAGAACAGCCGGGCTGTGTCTTACAAGCAGGGGATCGTCTGCAGCAGTAGGTGCAGCAATAGCAGCGGCTAGCACCGCCGAGATGTGGCGTCGTCTGGCGAGCGAACAGTCGCTCTGTCCTTTATCGACCACTGCGGGCCGAGTTCGCATCGAGAGGGTCACCCTGCCAGTCGAGTCTGATTGTGATCATGGACTGGGTCTAACGGGTTGCACTTTGGGTTGCAGTTCGGTCGCGTGCGACCTCGTTCACTGAGATACGCCCAACCTCGCTGACCAGCCGGGAGGTTGCTAGCGGACTGCCATGAACGTACCCAGGTCAAGCTTTTAATCCGTGGGTTCTGGGTTCGAGCCCCAGGCGCCCCACCGGCACAACACCAGGTCAGCATCCCCTTCCCCGTGAGCGCTGCCAGCCGACCAGGCAGCAACGCCGGGTCATCCGGCGACGTCGTTCTGGCCGTCATCGTCTTGCCAGAGCATGCGGGCCATGCGGTCGGCGGCTTCGCGGGAGACTTCCGGGCGACGTGGCTGTAAGTATTAATGGTCAGCGCGATCTGACTGTGACCAAGAATCTCCATCACCACACGGGCAGGGACATTCTGTGCGAGCAGGAGACTTGCTGCGGTATGCCGCAGGTCATGCAGCCGTACAGGCGGAAGATGCCTCGCTGCAGCCGGGGATGTCCCGCGGCTCCGGGGGCGCCGCTGGTCACCGGCGGCCCGGCACCTCGTCCGGGGGGTTGGCGCCGCTTCGCCGCGGGCCGCGGAGGTACCGCGCCTGTTCTCTCTCGGCCGCTGACAGCGCGGCGGCAGTCTGGCTGGCCGCGATAAGAGAGCAAGGCCTGCGCCTAACGCAGTCCGGCCTAGTCGTTTATCCGCCGCAGCCGCGGCCCGGACAGGTGAAGGTCACCCTGATCGGGCGGGAGGATGCCGGCGTCCAGATATTCACCGGGGCCGCGCGGCCAGCCTCGATAGAAAAGCCCAGATAGAAGTCAGTTACCCGGCCGTTGGGTCCCGCTGTCCCGCGCGGACAGGAAACGAACGTGAATCCGGTATCCCCGGCGGGCATCCTGTTCCCGCCGCCTGAATGGAAGCCGTCCACGAACCGAAAATATGATTCGGCCGCGGCTGATGGTTTCATCGTTACGACCGACCCGTCGGCGACCTCGACAATCATCACCGCGCCGCGGAGGCTGCCGTGGCGATGGTAAGAATGCCCGGTCATCCCGGAGCTGCCGTAGTGCGCGTAATCGAACTGGCGGCCGTCCACCAGCCACAGCGGCCCGGCCCTCAGGCTGGTGGCACGCCAGTTCGACGACAGCTGGCCCCAGTTCGCGGCGGAGCAGGTGAGCAAGACCGTGCCGGGGGCGGCGGTTGGCGGCCTGGCGGGCGTGACGGTGCGGCTAGCCACCGGTCCGCTAGGCTGCTGGCCAGCGCTGCGCAGCTCGTGCGTAACCGGCGGAATGGCCACCACGACTGCTATTCCAGCCGCGGCGAATCCCGCACCGACCCGCCTGAGGTGGCGTCGGTGGCGTCGCCGGATCGCCTCTGCCAGGCCGCGCGGCGGTTGCTCGGCGGCTGCCAGCATCGCCGCGCGCAGTCGGCGTTCCATCTCATCCATGGCCTGATGTGCCTTCCTGGTTCCCGCTCTCAGCCTTAGTTCCGTGGCTGGGGTCTCCGGCGTCCGGCTGCGGGGTGATAACGCGCAGCCTGGCCAAAGCGCGAGAAGCCTGGCTCTTGACCGTCCCGACGCTGCACCCCAGCACCGCCGCGGCCTGGACTTCGGACAGATCCTCGAAATACCGCAGCACCAGCACCGCGCGCTGCCGGGGCGGCAGCCCGGACAGAACCCGCAGCAGCAAATCCCGGTCCGCGACCAAGCCAGGCTCATCACGCCCTGTTGTATCAGCGCTGTCGATGACCAGCGGCTCTTCCCGCCGGTACCGCACCCGGCGCCACCGGTCCACCGACGCGTTGATCAGCATCCGCCGCACGTACGGATCCGGGGCGCCCTCGCGGATGATCCTGCGCCACCGCCGGTAAGCGCGCTCCAGTACATCCTGCAGCAGATCCTCGGCCTCCGCCCGCTGATAACCAGTCAGCAGCAAAGCCATGGTGAACAAGCGACCCGACGCAGCCGCGACGAACTCCTCGAACGACGCATCGTCCGCGCCGGCGATGTCAGCTGCATCATCGCCGCTCACAGCAGTCCCCAAAAGGCTGGCCACACACACTTACACGACGCAGCCATCCAAGAGGTTGCCAGCAGCAGCAGAAGACTGACGTCGCTTAAAGTGCCCGGGAGCGCCGGGTGCGGCAGCCTGTTATCTCTGGCGGTGCCAGAAACTCTGGTGGAATGCCAGGTCGAATCGCTCCAACTCTTCGCATCTGCCACTGAACCCGGCGACGGAATCCAGATGCAGGTCACGGGGCACAAGCAGCGGCGTCCGTCATCACCGGCAGGGCATAGTCACATCGCGTGGTCATGCTGCTCTGCGATCTGCGAATGGCCCAGGATCTCCATCATGACCCGCCGTGAAACGTGAGGCAGCTGTCCGGGGGATTCCGCTGGAGCACAGCAAGCGTGGTCTCGTCATTCACGCGTCCCGGCGCGCTCATATTTTGGCATCCACTCCCGATCTGGGGGCAAGCAATGGTGCGCGGCCTCTGACTGGCGGCAGAGCGGGTCGGGTGAGGCACGCCAGCCGCGACACGATGAGTCAACTGCCCGCCAGCCCGACCACAACCACCCCGCGGCCACACGGACGAAGGCGTCCGCCCAGCCGGCGGACGCGAAGGCGACCCGGCGGAGCCTGCTGTTCGGTGGCGGTGCGTTCATCGTGCCGCCAAGGGTGCGGTCAGCGGATCTGCCGGTTCGTTACGTGGTGGGGGTACCGGTCGCGGCGCCTTCCCCGGTGAAACTGACCGTAATGATCCGGCAGCGCATCGATGCACCCGAGCGCTCAATACGGCTGTCAGCCGTGAGCAGCGCGGTACGGTGCCGTTCTGCGGCGGCGACATAGACGGCATCGGCATAGAGCAGCGACTGCTCGGCGAGTTCCCACGCACGATGCACATCTGCCCAGGGTGTTCCTTCGATCATGATTTCGTAGGATTCGGCGTCCCGCAGGGCCTGAGAGATATCGGCGTCCTGGAAGGGATGGCCGGGACGGTTGGCAGCGACCCGCAGCCCGGACATGATTTCGAACGCGAAGTGTCCTGGCGCAATCAGCGCCTCGGCCGCGGGCTGCTCGCCCAAGGCTCCACGGGCCGCGGCGCCTCGTGATCCCGAGTCACAGACGGCGTCAATGATCAGCGAGGCGTCGACTATCACCGTGACGAAGGACCAGCGAGCTGCTCGGCCCGGTCCGCGTGCGCGTCCTCGATGGCGTCGAGGATGCCGGCGGGTGACGAACCGACGACGGAAGGGACGGCCCTCATCGCGCCGATCACCCGGAAGTCGCTGATAGCCGCCGCCACTAGCGATCGCGCAGGCCAGGTCGGCCAGTACCCGCCCCCGGTCATGCACCACCAGCCGCCGGGAGGGCCGGACCAGGATCATCTCGGCCGGCGGTCACGCAAGGAGGAGGTGGCGCTGTATGAGAGCTGAGGAGTTTGACCGCAGGTTTGACGCGGGTGAGAACGTGACCGGCGACCTGGATCTGGCAGGGCTTCGGCGCCCGGGGGTGGAACAGCGGCGGGTCAACGTTGACTTCCCGTCCTGGATGATCGAGTCGCTGGACCGGGAGGCGCGGCGCCTCGGCGTCACCCGGCAGTCAATCATCAAGGTCTGGATCGCCGAGCTCCTGGAGCGCGGCAGCGCCGCTGCCTGAGGTGGTGTTGCCCCGTCCCGGGTCGGCGCGAGCCCGGCGCCCAGGTGGCTCCCCGGTGCCCCGTCACGTCACCGCAGACCGCCCGCGGGACACTGGCCGGCTCGGCGTGAGCGTGGTCAGCATGACCGAAGTCGCAGGCGCATGAAGGAAGTCGCGGGCGGCATGAGATCCGGGTCTGACTCTGTCGCCAACCGGTGGGAAGGCCGCCTTGACGCTTTCGGCATCTCCTTCGACCGCCGCCGGCTCGCCGGACTGGAGTAACCCCATGACCGGCCTAGCAGTGCGGGATCTATGTCTGTCACTGCCATAACCTAGACTCGGGCCATGGGCCGATGGGAGCCGAACGCGCGCGGGCGGCTCGAGAAGGCGGCGCTGGAGCTCTACGGTGAGCGCGGGTACGAACAGACCACTGCGGCGGAAATTGCCAGTCGGTCCGGCCTCACGGAGCGGACGTTCTTCCGGCACTTCGCCGACAAGCGAGAGGTTCTGTTCGCAGGCGCAGGCGAACTGCAGGACCGTCTCGTCGCGGCCGTAGCCAGCGCGCCAGGTTCAGTAGCGCCGATCGACGCCGTCACCGGGGCCCTCGGGGCCGTCGCGACCGCCGCGTTTCAGGAGCGCCGACAGTACGCCCGGCAGCGGCAGGCCGTGATCGCCGCGAATGCAGAGCTGCACGAGCGCGACCTGCTGAAGCTCGCCGCACTTGGCTCGGCAATTGCTCATGCGCTGCGGCTGCGCGGGGTCGCGGACCCAGCAGCAGCCCTGGCGGCTGAGGCGGGGATCGCGGTCTTCAAGATTGCATTCGACCGCTGGATCAGCGAACCCGGTGAGCCAGATTTCCAGTCACTGATCCGCGAGTCGCTCGGCCAGCTGAAAGCTGTGACCGCGGGCGAGTTATGCGCCGTCACGTCGAGCCACGCGTCACGAGGGCTGTTAGTCCGGGCGTGTTCGTGCGGCGGAACGGTCGTCAGCCGTCCGTCACCGGGGAGCGATGAAGGTCCCGCGGCCGGCGATGGTGTAAATCAGCCCCTCGTCCTCGAGGAGCTGCATTGCGCGCCGGACTGTGCCCATAGCGAGGCCGGAATCGCCGACAAGCCGGCTCAGCGACGGGATGGGCTGCCGGGGCCCGTAGCGGCCCGCCTTATCGCAGTGAATAAGGCCTGGATGCGGGGCGCGCTTATCGCCGCGTCGATAGCCGGCTGGCTGCACCAGCTCACCGCCGCCATAGCGGGGCAGGCCGTCCTGACCGGTCACGGCACGCGCGGCGGCAAGGCCATGATCGCCGCCCTGCGGCGGCGGCTCATCTCGCCGTCCCCGGCCGGCTCGCCCGCCACGCCGGGCAGCTCATCCTGCGGCTGCCGCCCGGCTGCGGCCTGCTCGCCGAGATCCTCGCCCGGCTCCGTGCCCTGTCCGCGATGCCCTGACTACCCGGCCGAAAGGCCCGACCCGGAACCTGCAACCCACGATCCCGGCGCGACACCCCGGGATCCCGCCATGCGCGCACGGCAGAAACCACGGCCACGGGAAATCAGCAGAGACGCTAAAGATCAACTCCGCACGCTACTCGCGGATTCGGGCCTGAGGCCGGTCAGCTGGCCACGAACTCGCGGATGAGCCGGGCGAGCTGATCAGGCTGGTCCTCGGGGATGAGGGTGTAGCTGTCAGCAATCTCGATCAGATTGGCCTGTGGGAAGAGGGCGGCCAGTCGGCGGCCGTGCGCGATCGGCAGCATCTTATCCTCGGTGGCCCAGGCAATCAGCACCGGCCGGTCGAACTGGGCGCTGCACTCGGCCAAGGCCATCAGGTCGCCGCGCGGGGGCACCGACGTGGCGTACTTAGCGAGGTTCCGGCGGATCTCGGGCTGGGTGGTGGCGGGCCGGAACCAGGCGTCCATGATCTCTTTGGGCACCGGCCGCTTGCTCATCCAGCCCCAGGAGCCCGGCGCCCGGCGCACGGCGGTGAACCGTAGTCCCTGCATCATGAAGGCCAGGCCGCCGGGGACCCGGGCTGCGAGCACGATGGCCCGGGCTGGCTTGGGCGGATAATTGTCAAACGCCTCGCACGAGGTGATGACCAGCCGGGCCAGCCGGTCGGTATTCTCCCGCGCGATGAGAATCTGGATTCCGCCCCAGTCGTTCCCGATCAAGGTCACGTCGCTCAGGTCGAGCCGCTCGATAAACTCCGCGGCCAGCCGGGCCATCCCGGTCAGCGACAGGTCGGCATCCGGATTCATCGGACGGCGATGGCCGCCCAGCGGCAGCGTAGGGAGCACGCAGCGAAAGTCGCCGCGGAGTCTTTCCACGACATGCCGCCACAGCGAGCCGTCCATCGTGAGACCGTGCAGGAAAACTAGGACCGGGCCATTGCCGCCGGTGTCCTGGTATTCGATCACTCCGCCCGGCACCTGCACTTCTGCCATCACAGCATCCTTCCGTTGCTCTGATCCCAGCCAGGCAGATGTTCGGCGCGTGCGCGGCCTCTCATTATGCCGCCCGGCCCGGTCAGCTGGCTAGGAGGCGCCGACATGAAGGTGGGCGGCCACAGATCCGGCTCGCGCGGGATCGACCTGGCCAGAGCTGGTGCGCAGGGCGGTGTGGAAGGCATGGGCGATGGCGCAGGGCCGCCGGTCGCCGACGGGCCAACGGGGTGCCGGCCACACGCGGAAGCCGGCCACACCGAAGGCTGAGGTCGCGTGGATGGCCTCCAGCACCAGCGAGGCAACGATCTCGATGCCATCCACGGACTACGGAAGGGCACGCGCCTGCCACCCGGCCCGCCGCGCGGATGCAGGTGGCTGGCTGGGTCGCGGACGCGGATCCGGCACCCGGCGGCGTTCGCGATCCGGTGCCGACGGGGTTCATCGCGCCGCCTTTGTGGTCTGTGACCTGAGTAGACGCACCGGGAGCGGGTCATCGGCGACCACTAGATCGTGGTTTGCATAATGGTACGTCCGGCCCACCAGGAAGTGCTGCTCGGTGGGTGGCAGGTCGCGGTGTTCGAGGTCGACGCTGGTGCCGGTGCCTTCGGGGTGAGCCGCACCTCCATGGTGCTGGCTCTGGGGGTAGCCGGTCTGAGCCGGCGTAACCCCAGCGCCGGCTGATCCCGCAGCAGCAGCAAGATCCCGCGCCGGTTCGGCTCGGCGAGCGCACGGAACGCGGCAGCGGCAGGCCGTGATCGCCGCGAATGCAGAGCTGCACGAGCGCGACCTGCTGAAGCTCGCCGCACTTGGCTCGGCAATTGCTCATGCGCTGCGGCTGCGCGGGGTCGCGGACCCAGCAGCAGCCCTGGCGGCTGAGGCGGGGATCGCGGTCTTCAAGATTGCATTCGACCGCTGGATCAGCGAACCCGGTGAGCCAGATTTCCAGTCACTGATCCGCGAGTCGCTCGGCCAGCTGAAAGCTGTGACCGCGGGCGAGTTATGCGCCGTCACGTCGAGCCACGCGTCACGAGGGCTGTTAGTCCGGGCGTGTTCGTGCGGCGGAACGGTCGTCAGCCGTCCGTCACCGGGGAGCGATGAAGGTCCCGCGGCCGGCGATGGTGTAAATCAGCCCCTCGTCCTCGAGGAGCTGCATTGCGCGCCGGACTGTGCCCATAGCGAGGCCGGAATCGCCGACAAGCCGGCTCAGCGACGGGATGGGCTGCCTGGGCCCGTAGCGGCCCGCCTTGATGGCTACGCGAAGCTGGCCGGCCAGCTGGGAATATGCGGTGGTCCTCGGGCGCGAGTCAGTCTCCACAATGGCCAACTTACCCGCCGTGCCCGCAATTGCGTGCGGCAGGTATTTAGCCCGCCTGGCCGCCACTGCGGCAGCTGCCCGGTCGCGGGCAGCTGCCGCTACTCACCCCTGGTTTTCCCGGATGGCGTCCTTCGCGTCCGCGGCCTGGCTCTGCAGGTCCTGGGCCGAGGACATGGTCTGGTCCTTGACCGTCGCGGCCGCGCCGGCGGCGCTGGACTTCACCGACTCCACGGCCTGCTGCGCGGGACCCTGGAGATTCCCGGCGACGCTCTTCGCGGTATCGGTGGCCAGCGGCATGACGCTTTCCTTGACCTTCAGCGCCGCGTCCTGCTCGGGAACGGAGGCGGGCAGCAGCGAGCCCAGGAGCCAGCCGACGCCAACGGCGATCAGGCCGACGGCGAGCGGATTGCCGGCGGTCTGGCTGCGCAGCTTGTCCTTCGACCCCGACAACGCGTCCCCGGCGGCAGACTGCGCGCTGGCGGCGGACTGCGTGGTCCCGCCCATTATCTTGTCCTTGACTCCGAGCACTGCGGTGCGGGCATTCGCAGCCTGCCGCCGGGCCGCCTGCGCCGGGTTTACCGTGTCGGCGAGCTCGTTAACGTCGTGGCTGAGGCTACTGCGGGTTGCCTCGATCTGCATGCGGATCTGATCCGGGTCACTGGTCATGCCGTCTCCTCGTTTCCTTTGACCGCGCCGGGAATCTTCCGCACGGTGTCAGCGGTCTGCGGCAGTCCGGAGACCGTCTTAACTGCGCGCCGGCCGGCCAGCGCCAGCACCGTGGTGATGACCAGCCATCCGGCCGCGACGATAAGCGCGGACCAGCCGCGTCCCGTCTCGTCGCCGATCGCCCACCAGGCGGCCACCGACGCGAACAGCAGCACCATGTGACCGCTGATCCCGGCGCCAGCCAGCATTCCGGCTCCCTTGCCCGCCTTGGTCGCTGACTGGCGGATCTCGGCCTTGGCGAGCTCGACTTCCTGCCGCATCAGCGTGCTGATGTCCTGCGTGACGTCCGAGAGCAGCTGGCCGACTGACGGACGCGAACCCGAGTCCGAGTCCGACAGCCCGGGCCCGGCGGTGGTGCTCACGTCGTCCCGATCTGCGGCCCGGCACCGGGAGTTCCGGTGACTGGCTGGCCGGTGACTGGCTGCCATGGCGCGTCAGCAGCCAGCTCCGGTGACGGCTGCTTGCCCGCGAACTGCGGTGACGCGCCGAGCCGCGGCGCCGCGGGACCGGGCAGCGCGGCAGCGGGCGGCTGGGTGTCCTCGTCGCTGCTGGCGGCGGCCAGGCCGCGGGTGAGCCTGCCCGCGATCAGCCCGGCGCCTGCTGCCAGCGCGAGGAATGCCCCCGGCCGCCGGCGGGCAAAGGACTTGACGTCCTCGAGCACCTGCTCGGGCTCCCGGTCGGTCAGCCAGCGCGCTACTTTGCCCGTCGCGCCGGCGGCCTGACGGTTCAGGTCCGCGGCCAGGCCGGGCTAACCGGCCATCGAGTCGAAACCGTGGCTCAGCGCATCCAGCTCGGCGGCGAGCCGCTGCTGTCCCGTGCCGGCCTGGTCCCGCAGCTGAACCTGCGCCTGGCGCAGCAGCTCCGCGCCTTGCGCAGCCGCTACGGCGGCCACACTGGCGGCCTGGTCCCTGGCCGTGCCGGCAGCATGCTTGCCGACCTCGACGGCGCCCTGGCTCAAATTGGCGGCCTGGTCCTTGACCACCCCGGCAGTACCCTGACCGGAGCCACCGGAGCCACCGGAGCCACCGGACGCCTGCGGCGACGGCTGCTCCCAGCCGGCTGGCGGCCCTGACGCGTAACTGTCTGACATGAAGTCCTCTTTTGCTTTCCGAGACGGGCCGCCCGGCCCGTCTAACCGGCATTCGCTGCCCCTTTACGACGACGCCAAACACGATATAGATTTTTACCCGCCCAATGGGGGCCATTCGGCTGCTGACATGCAAATGCGCGGCGCCCGGATAAACCGGGCGCCGCGCAGGCCGCGCGTTATGAGATCGCTAGCGCGAAGAGCCGGCGGCATTGCGGGCCAGCGCCGCGCTTAGCGGCGCGGTGGCGCGCAGCAGGTCTTCCGCGAACTTGCGCTGGCTGGCCAGCAGCTGCTCGGTGAAGTTGTAGAAGCTCGCCACCATCTCGTGCTGCTGCGGCAGCTGGCCGGCCAGCGGCAGCGTTACCGGCGGCAGCGCGGTCGCCACCGGCTGGACCGCGGCGGTCCAGCTCCTGATTGCCTCCAGCGTCATTTCCTGGCTTTTGTGAACCGTGTCCAGGATCTGTCCCTGCAGGTCCTGGCCCGTGGTGTAAGTGTCAGCCATTGCGTCCTCCAGATTGCCCGTTCGCATGTTGCTCACTATAACTAGCAAGCGACTGGTGTGTCAAGCTAAGCGGGCGGGCTGACAGCGGCCGGCTGCCTCGGGCGACTGCCTCGGGCTGCTGCCACGCTGGCCGCCGCGGGCGGCATCACGATGCGGGCTCCTTGCTGTCCTCGCCGGCCGCCGCCTGCTGCAGCACGCCCGTCACGGCCGGGTCGCTCAGGGTGGTGATGTCACCGAGCTCGCGGCCTTCCGCGATATCGCGCAGCAGCCGCCGCATGATCTTCCCCGATCTGGTCTTGGGCAGGTCCGGTGCCCAGATGATCTGCCGCGGCCGCGCCAGCTTGCCGATCCGGGTGCCGACGAAGTCACGCAGCTCCGTCGCCAGCTCGGGACTGGACTCGACGTCCGCGACCACCGTCACGTACGCCACCACCGCGTGCCCGGACATCTCGTCAGTCACCGCGATGACCGCGGCCTCGGCGACAGCCGGATGGGCGATCAGTGCCGACTCGATCTCCGCGGTCGACAGCCGGTGCCCGGATACGTTAATGACGTCGTCGATGCGCCCGGTGATCCAGAAGTACCCGTCCTCGTCACGGCGGGCGCCGTCACCGACAAAGTACACTTTCGGGCCGAATCGGGAGAAATATGTCTGCACGTACCGGTCCGGATCGTTGTACAGGGTACGCAGCATGCTCGGCCAGGGCTGGGTCAGCACCAGCAGGCCGCTGCCCTCGGGCAGCTCCGTGCCCTCATCGTCGACCAGCATGGCGGCTACGCCGGGCAGTGGCCTGGTCGCGGATCCCGGCTTGGTCGCGGTCATGCCCGGTAGCGGCGAGATCATGATCGCGCCGGTCTCGGTCTGCCACCAGGTGTCAACGACCGGGCAGCGCTCGCCGCCGATCGCGGTGTAGTACCACAGCCAGGCCTTCGGGTTGATCGGCTCGCCGACCGAGCCCAGCAGCCGCAGCGAGCTCAGGTCCCGCCCGGCCGGGTACTGCGCGCCCCATTTCATCGCGGCCCGGATCGCCGTCGGCGCCGTGTAGAAGATCGAAACCCGGTACTCCTCGATGACCTGCCACCAGGCGTCCTTGTCGGGGTAGTCCGGCGCTCCCTCGAACATCACCGACGTCGCGCCGTTGAGCATCGGCCCGTACACGATGTAAGAGTGGCCGGTGATCCAGCCGACGTCCGCCGTGCACCAGAACACGTCTTTGTCGGGGTGCAGGTCGAAGACCATCGACATGGTGGTCGCCACCCCGGTCAGATAGCCGCCGGTGGTGTGCACGATGCCCTTGGGCTTCGCCGTCGACCCGGACGAATACAGCAGGAACAGCGGGTCCTCGGCCCCCATCGGCTCGGCCGGGCACTCCGGCTCGGCCCCGGCCAGCAGCTCGTGATACCAGTGGTCCCGGCCGCCGCGCATCGGGCACTCCGAGCCGGTGGACCGCACTACCACGACCGTCGTCAGGGCGTCCAGGTCGGCGATCACCTCGTCAACGCCCGCCTTGATCGGGGCGGTCTTGCCCCGGCGCCGCGCCCCGTCGGTGGTGATCAGGGCTTTCGCGTCCGACACGGCCAGCCGCTCGCCGACCGCGGACGGCGCGAAACCGCCGAAGACCACGTTGTGCGGCGCGCCGATCCGGGCGCAGGCGAGCATCGCCACCACCACCTCGGGAATCATCGGCAGGTAGATGCCGACTACGTCGCCCTTGCCGACGCCGCGGGCCTTCAGCCCGTTTGCGAGCCGCTGCACCTCGTCCAGGATCTGCGCGTAAGTGAGGTCGCGCTGCTCGCCTTCCTCGCCGCGCCAGTGGAACGCGACCCGGTCCCCGTGGCCGGCCGCAACGTGCCGGTCCAGGCAGTTGTAAGAGGCGTTCAGCGTGCCGTCGGCGAACCAGGTGTAAAACGGCGGGTTGCTGTCGTCGAGCACGGCACTGAACGGCTGCTGCCAGTCCAGCCGCTGGCGCGCCTGCTCGGCCCACCAGGCGGGCGCGTCGGCTGCCTGCTCGTAGATCGCCGGATCGGTGCAGGCCGCGTGCTCGGCGAAGTGCCCCGGCGGCGGGAACTCGGCGGTGTCCTGGAGCTCATCAATACGCTGCTGCACAGACGGGTTAGCTTGCGTCATTACATGCCTTTCCCTGACAGTACCGTTTCCCGTTGTCCGGGCCAGAAATCAAAATTAGCCCGAAATTAGGCCGACGGCTAGCCACCGCAACCGCCGCAGCCGCGCACCGGCAAATTCCCCGCCCGAGTCGCCAGCCGGCCAGCACGGCAAGCCGGCCAGCACAGGCAGCCGGCCAGCCCAGGCAGCCGGCCAGTACAGGCAGTCCGTCAGTACGGCGCGGTGAGCACGTACACGCCGGGCCGCGCTGCGGCCAGCCTGGTCCAGGCACCGCTGCGGGTAACGGTGGCGCCCGCCGCCCGCAGGAACGGTGACCAGCGCACCCGCACCACGGTGGCGCCGGCCCGGACCAGCCGCACGGTGACCCGGTCCGGCGTGCTGCCCGTCACCGAGCCCGGCGCGCTGGCCAGCGGCTGCGCCCCGGCCAGCCGGTACAGCTGCCAGTAGCCGTCGTGCCAGACCGGCAGCAGCCACGCCTGCCCAGCCCGGACCAGCCGCGCCTCGGCCGCGCCCGCGTAGTCGGGCGGCACCGCGGAGATCGCCACGTAGCGGACCGCGTTGTACCGGAGCCAGGCGTAATAGGCAGCCGGGGTGAGGGTGCCGCGGTAGAACAGGCCGTTCCGGACGGTGTCGGCCTGTCGTTCCCAGCCGCGCGCCAGCGGCGCCGCCAGGGCCAGCTGCTGCGACTCCCAGTGACCGTACTGCGGCACTGCTTCCACCCGAGCCGTGTCGGCGCCCAGCGCCCGCAGTTCCGCGACCAGGGCGGTGGTCTGCGGGCCGGCCAGCGGGGCGTTGCCGCGGGCCAGGTCGGTGACCGGCTGGGCGACCTGCCACCCGGCGACAGTCACCAGCGCGACCGTCAGCAGCAGCCGGGACCGCACGGTTGCCGTCGCGGCCAGCCCGGCCAGCAGCGGGCCGGCCAGCAGTTCGCCGAGCCGCTCGACGTTGGAGCCGACCGGGGTCGGCAGCGCCCAGACTGCCAGCACGCCAAGGCCGTAGACGACCGCTCCGGCCCGCACCGGCCGCCACCGCCGCGGCACCAGCAGCAGTACCCCGACCACGGCGAGCAGCGACGGGACCGCGTTCTGCCGTCCGATCGGCTGCAGTCCGCCGTCGGAAAGCAGCATCGTGACACCCAGCGGCAGCGCCGCCGCCACGCCGATCGCCGCGCCCTCCCGGCGGCGGCCCGTCAGCACCAGCGCGGCGGCCACCACCCCGAGGAACAGCCCGGCGACCGGGCTGAGCAGACTCGTCAGTGCTGCCAGGACCAGCCGCGTTGCCAGCACCAGCCGCACTGCCAGCACCAGCCGCACTGCCAGCCCCGGGCCGACTGCCAGCGCCCGCTTGCCTCCCAGCACCGGGCCGACTCGCAGCGCCGGGCCGATTCCCGGCGCCCGCTTGCCTCCCCGCACCGGGCGGATAGGTACCGCCGGGCGGCCGGCGACCACGGCCGGCCGGGGCGGCGGCCGGGCTGTCAGCGCGACGCAGCCGGCGCCGGCGGTCAGTCCCAGGATGAAGGTAGCCCGCCCTGCCGACAGCTGAGTGCACAGCGCGACCGCGACCCACGCGGCGGCCGCACGCGGCCGTGGCGCCTGGCAGCCCGCCAGCACCGAGGACAGCAGCGCCGCGCAGCCGGTAACCCCGACCGCCATCGCCGCCCGGGTGCCCGCCAGCCCGAGTACGTACGGCGCCAGCACCGAGTACCCGGCCGGGTAGAAACCGCCGTACCAGCTGAACAGGTAAGCCGACCCCGGGTAACGACGAGCCCAGTCAGCCCGCGCGAGCTGCGCGGACAAATCGGTGCCCGCCCGCGGGAACACGGCCAGCCACACCACGGCGCCAGCGGCGGTCATCAGCACGCTGATGACGACCGGATCAGCCGCCGCCCGCCGCACCGTGACGATAGTGCCGCGGACAGTAGGTAGCGTGGCTGGTATGACGTTCTGCAATGTGACCCTCGCTAGCCGCACGCTCCGGCCAGCCAGCGTGGCGGTGGCACTGTGACCGCCGATCTGTATGCCGCCGCGGCAGGCCTGGTTTCGCGCTCCGCTGCCGCGTTCGTGGCGGGCGTGCCAGCCGAGCCGGCCGATGACGGCTTCTTCGGGCCGGCCAGCGTCACCTGGCGGGTGAGTTCAGACCTGGCCACCCCGGTGGCCGGCCTGCGGGCCCTGCTGATGCAGGCGCTGCACCCGCTCGCGATGGCCGGGGTCGACCAGCATAGCGGCTGGCGCGAGGACCCGGTCGGCAGGCTTGCTGCCACCTCCCAGTACGTGACCACGATCAGCTTCGGCGACAAGGCAGCTGCCGAGCAGGCCGCGGCGACGGTACGCCGCATTCACGAGCATGTCCGCGGCGTCGATGCCGTCACCGGGAGCCCGTACGCGGCCAGCGATCCGGCGCTGCTGCTGTGGGTGCACGTCGCCCTGGTCGACTCCGCACTGACTGCCCGGCAGCTGCTCGGGCTGCCGCTGGCGCCGCAGGACCCGGACCGTTACGTCGCGGAGATGGTGGTCGCAGCCGAGCTTGTGGGCGTGCCGCGGGAGCAGGTGCCGGCCAGCATTGCGGAACTTACCCGCTACATCGAGTCGGCGCGGCCGCAGCTGCGCTGCACCAGGGCGGCCGCGGAATCGATGGCGTACCTGCTGGAGCCGCCAGGCCTGGACGAGGATCTGGCCGAGATCTGGCAGGACGTCCGGGCCGGCGCGATCGCCGCGCTGCCAGACTGGGCGCGGGAAATGTACGGCTTCGACGCCGGGGAGCTGAGCCCCGGCCGCCGGACCGAGATCCGCCAGGCGCTGGGCGTCCTGGACACGGTTTTCCTCGGCGAGCCCGGTGTGCTGGAAGCCCGGCAGCGGATCACCTTGCGGATGCGCTCGGCCCGCAGTGCCTGAGGCGCTCGCGCCGGACCGGCCGGGCAGCAGGCTGACGGGCACCAGGCCGACGGGCACCAGGCGGCCAGCGTGAGCCGGCGCTCTGTTGCTGCGGCCGGGGTCGCGACGGCCGGCGCCGCGGTCGGCGTGGTGATCGCGGGCCGACGGCTCGGCCGCCTGCGGCTTGACCGCGGCCTGGCCGCGGTCAAGCTGGTGGCGCGTGGCGGCTTGCGCTATGCGGGCAGTGCGCCGCGCCTCTTCGCCGCGGCCGGCGAGAACCGGGAGCAGCTGCGCAACGACCTCGCCCTGCAGACCGCCGAGGACGTCGCTACCACCCTCGGCGCGATGAAGGGCGTGCTGATGAAGATAGGCCAGATGGCCAGCTACGTTGACGACGGGCTGTCGCCGTCCGTCCGCCGCACCCTCAGCCGGCTACAGGACAGCGTGCCGCCGATGAGCGCGGAGCTGGCCGCGGGCGTGGTTGAGGAAGAGCTGGGCCTGCCGCCGGAGCGCGCGTTCGCCCGCTGGGATCCTGAGCCGATCGCCGCCGCCTCGATCGGCCAGGTGCACCGGGCCATCACCCATGACGGCCGCGCCGTCGCCGTCAAGGTTCAGTACCCCGGCATCGCGGAGACCATCGCTGCGGACCTGGCGAACGTCAGCCTGCTGCGCCGGATGCTGCGGATTACCGCCCCGGCCCAGGACGTCGATGCGCTGCTGGCCGAGCTGCGGGAGCGGGTGCTGGAAGAACTCGACTACCGGCGTGAAGCGGAAAACCAGGCCCTGATCGCCGCCTACTACGAGGGCCATCCGACCATCAGCGTTCCCCGCGTCATCAGCGGGCTGTCGGCCCGGCGGGTAATCACCAGCGAGCTGGCGGACGGCGTCCGGTTCGCCGAGCTGGCGGGCTGGTCCCAGCAGGAACGCGACCTGGCCGCCGAGACCATCTACCGGTTTACCTTCCGCAGCCTGTACGACCTGCGCGCGTTCAACGGCGACCCGCATCCCGGTAACTACCTGTTTCATGGCGGCGGCCGTGTCACGTTCCTCGACTTCGGCCTGGTGAAGCATTTCACCGCGGACCAGTTGCAGCCGCTGATGCAGATGGCCCGTCATCTGTGCGTCGACAACGACCCGGCCGCCTTCCGCCAGAGCATGGAGGAAGCCGGCTTCCTGCGGCCGGGCGCGCCGCTGAGCACCGAGACGATCGTCGATCACCTGGCGGTCTTCTACGCGACCATCCGCACGCCCGGGCGGCTTACCATTACCGGGGAGTACGCCGCCGCGGTAGTACGCCGGTTTTTCGATGTCCGCAGCCCGGTCGCCGAGTACATGAGCGTGCCCCGGTCTTACGTCATCCTTCAGCGCATCAACCTTGGCCTGTTCGCCGTGCTGGGCGAGCTGACCGCTACCGCCGACTGGCGTGCCATCGCCGAGGAGATCTGGCCGTTTACACTGGGTCCGCCCGCCACGCCGATGGGAGCAGCCGAGGCTGCCTGGCGCGCCAGCCGTCAGCCGCACGCTTCCGTTCCTGTAAGCCGGCGCTGACCGGTCAGCGCCGGCTTACTGACCCGGCTGACCGCTCAGCGCCGGGCTAGTGACCGGGCGCTGCGGTGGCGATGGCGCCGAAGGTGACGTTTACCTGGCGGTACCCGAGGGCGCGCAGCATCCCGCTGAGCATCGCCTTGGTGTTGGTTTGCGCCTCGGCGAGCAGCGGGCTCTGCCGTGCGGCCGTCTCGATCTTCTGCTGGGCAAGGACATAAACCTGCTGCTGGTTGTCGGGGTTGCCGGAGAAGAAGTTGCCGATCCGGTTCAGCAGGCCCTGCTGCTGGGCGAACACGTAGGACTGCCGGACATTCAGGGCAGCGGGCGCGAGCTGTGCGCCGGGCAGTGCAAGCGTCACCGCGGTGCGGTTGGCGGCGACCTGGATAGCCCCGCTGCCCAGGTGCGCGAAATCCACGTACGCGATCTCGGTGCCCTGCCCGACGAACAGCGTCCGGCTGCCTTCGATGAAGGACGGCAGGTACGCCGACTTCCGGGACAAGTCCACCACTACCTGGAATGACCCGCTCGCCGCCTCATACCGGCTCAGTGCCGTGATCGACTTCAGCAACGCCGGCTGGTCGCGGACGGTGGTCGTCTCGGCGAACGGATTGCGCAGCTGCGGCAGCAGCCGCACCGCGGACAGCGCGAGGACGGCGGCAATGACGATGGCCGCGGCTAGCAGCAGCCGTGTCACCGAACCCGTCAGCCGGACCCCCGCAGGCATGCTTGCCATTCCCGGTCCCCTCTCGCGACACTTACCTGGTCCCTACCCCGCTGGCTGCGGGTAACGCATCTCCCGGCCGTGAATGGCACCGGGAACGGCCGCGGCCAGCTCGCTGATCGGCAGGTAGCCCGCGATACCTAGGGCCGGGCCCAGAACCAGCTGGTCGCCAGCCCCCTGCCGCCGCTCCAGATCTCGAACCCCGCCTCGATGTTGAGCATGTACCACCGGGGCCGCAGCAGCCGCATGCGCTCGGCCGTCAGCATAAACGGCGCCAGGCGCAGGTGCCGCACGCTCACCACCGGGTGAACCCGCCGGAACTGCAGATAATTCCACGACACGCCATTACGCCATGGCCGCCAGTGCAGCAGGTAGTAACGCGCGTGATCTTCCCAGACAATGGGCGCGTGCCGCGGCGGCGGCATATTGTGCGTATTTAGCCAGATCATTACTTCGGCGCCGTCGGCCTGGCCCGTAGTCACGGGCGCCTTGCCGAACCACAGGTCATAGGACGCGTTCCAGGTTCCGCCCGCCCGCTGCCTGGTAAACCAGCTGGTAGTGGCCGAGCCCAGCCGGGAGACCCGGGCAGGCAGGCCGCTGCCCGGCGCGCATACGCCCCAGCCGCAGCCGGTAAAGATGTCGGGGTAGGCCAGTGACTCCGGGCCGCGGGCGTCCGCACCCGACTGGATGACATCAAAATTCGGCAGCAGCGAGTGGTTGCGCAGGCACTCAGCCCGGCCGCCGAAATTATCATTCCGCACCACGAACCTAAGACCGCGAGGATTATGCACGGTGACATGACCGAGGTAATTGCACAGCGGCGGCGGGACATGGGCAGCCTGAGCCGGCGAAGCGCCGGCCGGCAGCACGCTCAGCAGTAGCGCACAGGACAGCAGTACGCCGGACAGCGTGCCGGGAAACGGCCTTCCGGCGGACCGCGCAGGGGCGGACCGCGCTGGGGCAGACCGCGCTAGGGCAGACCGCGCTAGGGCGGACCGCAGCGCGCCCCTAACAGGCGGCCGACGCACGGCGGCCATCTGGAACGCATCGGCGCACTTCCCGAACCGCTGGCGCAGCCTGATCGGCTGGCCGGCCTTGCCACGCCGGGAAGTTCATCACGAGCCGATCATCAGGCTTGGCTGCGCCGCGGGGCTAGGCGACAAATACAAGTATCCGGGTAACTTTCGTCGGCCAGCCGGTGAACCGCTGCGGCTCTGCTGTCAGGGCAACGGCAGCTGGTCGCCGCGCGCGGCAGGCCGCTGCCGAAGCCACGCTCCCGCCGCGGCAGTCCCGCGCGGGGAGGTTGGCGACGGCCGCCCTAACGGGCCGGCAGGCCGGAAAGTAGCCAAAACCTGCCGTTTGCCGTCAGCCTGCGTCATACTGGGGTGGATGAAACCGGCCCGCGCCCAGACCCGGCGCTACTTGCCTGGAAGTCCTTTCAACAAGCCTGATGTCGTCCGTCCGGTTAAGGAGTTTGCCCTGCGCGACCAGGTGACTCACGACCGTTACGGCCTGGGAGTGGTCATCGGTGTAGAAGACGGGATCGCCGTCCTCGTCGATTTCGGCCCGCAGCAGGAACGCGTGGCCGCGCCCTACTCGAAGCTCACCAAGCTTTGAACTGACCGTCCCCCCGCACGTAGTACCGCTTAACCGGCGGGCACTGCGTCAGCGGGCAGCGGTCGCGGGCGACGCCCGGTAACCCGCTCGATGGTCCATCGATCGGCACCCAACCCGCTGAACGGCCCATTGACCGGGTTGGCGGCTGTGGCCTGCCTAGGATGGACGCACGCAGCGGCCCGGCCCGGGACCCGCGGCGCCGGAGCCACAGGCAGGGAGCCGCAATGACCACGATCCCCGGCATCGACCCCGCCGTCCCGCCCAGCGGCACTGGCTGCGCGGAGTGCGAGGAAGCCGGCGGCTGGTGGTTTCACCTGCGCCGGTGCGCCCAGTGCGGGCACGTCGGCTGCTGCGACAGCTCGCCCTCGCAGCACGCCGCCGCTCATTTCAGCGCGACCGGCCACCCGTTCATCGCCAGTTTCGAGCCGGGCGAAGCGTGGTTCTACAACTTCGAGGATCAGCAAACATACGACGGGCCGGAACTGACCGCGCCCGCGCATCATCCCGCCGGCCAGCCGGTTCCCGGCCCGGCCGGCCGCGTTCCGCACGACTGGCAGCGGCACCTGCATTAGCCGGGGCCGCGGCGTCAGCCCGGTACCTGTCCCGCCGGCTGCGCGCATCAGCCGGCCGACTTCGTGCCGCCGGGACGTCAGCCGGCCGTAGATCGGAAAGGCAATCGTGCCCGACCCGGCAGCAACGCACCGCAGCTCAGCCATCCTGCCGGGGCATGGGCCGGGCTGCCGGAGCAGGCGCCGTGAGTTCTGAGCGCGCCTCGCCGCCGCGGATCCTGACCGAGAGCAGCCGGCTGGAGGCTTTCAGCGACGGCGTGCTGGCCATCGCGATCACGCTGCTGGTGCTGGACCTGCACACCGGCGCGCACCCCGGCGCAGTCGCGCACGACATCCTGACGCAGTGGCCTACCTACCTGGCCTACATCGCGTCGTTCCTGTACATCGGGGTGGTGTGGGTCAATCATCATGCCCTGTTCACCCGGATCACCAACGTCGACGCCGGGCTGCTGTGGTGCAATCTCGGGCTGCTGCTCCCGGTGTCGGTGCTGCCGTTCCCCACCGCGGAGCTTGCCTTCGCGATGCACTCCGGCCGCGGCAGCGACAAGCTCAGCGCGCTGGTGCTCTACTGCGTGATCAGCGCCGCGATGGCGGTGAGCTGGCTCGTCGTGTACTCCTACCTGCATGCCCATCCGGATCTGCTGCGCGGCGACGTTCCGCCTGGCTTCTTCCGGGCCGAGCGGCTGCGCGCGCTCGCCGGGATCATCGCGCCCGCCGCCCCGGTCCTCATCGGGCTGCGGTACCCCGTGGCGGCGCTGGCGGCACTGGTAGCCATGCCGGTCTTCTATGCAATCACCGCCGAGGGGCTCCGCAGCCGCCGCCGCCGCCGGCCAGACGGCGAGCAGACCTCCTTACCGGACCTTCGGGCACGCAGGTGGCACAATCGTCATGGAAACGTAATTAGCCGGTAATTATCACCAGCCAGCGCATCACTATGCTGCGGAGTTCCATCCCGAGAGGATCCGCATTCATGGCTGCTATCAGCGCTGACCTGGCGATCACCGAAGCTGCCGTTACCGAGAGCCGCAAGCTGCGGCGGCACTTCGGCCGGTTCGACATCTTCTTCTTCCTGATCTGCACCATCGTCGGCGTCGACACGATCTCCTCGGTAGCGAAAAGCGGCGGCGAGGCATTTACCTGGATGATCGTTTTGGCTGCTGTATTTTTTATCCCGCAGGCCATGCTGTTCGCTGAGCTCGGCACGACGTTCCCGCTGGAAGGCGGCCCGTACCTGTGGACGCGGATGGCTTTCGGGCACCTGGCCGGCGCGATCAACAACTTCCTGTACTGGGTGACGAATCCCGTCTGGCTGGGCGGAACGCTGAGCCTGACGGCCATCACCGCGATCCAGGTTTTCTTCAATCACGGGAACACGTTCTCGACCCCCGTGTTTTTCATTGTCGGCCTGACCTTCATCTGGCTGTCCGTGCTGGCCGCGGTGCTGTCGTTCGGCGTCGGCAAGTGGCTGCCCACCGCCGGGGCTTTCGCGCGGTTCGTGCTGCTGGGCCTGTTCACCGTCTCGGTGGCGCTGTACGCGGCCAAGCACGGCGCCCACGGGCTTGGCGCCAGCGGTTTCAGGCCCTCGCAGACGGGCTTCGTGCTGCTGATCGGCGTGCTGCTGTTCAACTATGTCGGGTTCGAGCTGCCGAGCAGCGCGGGCGAGGAGATGGTCAACCCGAGGCGCGACATCCCGTTCGCCATCGCCCGCTCCAGCGCCGTCAGCTTCCTGCTCTACGCGCTGCCGATCCTGGGCATCCTGCTCGTGCTGCCGACCAGCGCGATCACCAACTTCGGCGGGTTCGTCTCGGCTCTGCAGACCGTGTTCACCGTGTACGGCGGGCACGTCGCGGCAGCGGGACCGGTGCTGACCGGGGCCGGCCTGGTACTGGGCGACGCGTGCGGGATCTTGTTCGTGCTCGCGGTGATAACCTCGGGGATCACCTGGATCATGGGCTCCGACCGGGCGCTGGCTGTTTCCGGCTATGACGGCGCCGCGCCGCGCTTCCTGGGCGTAATCAGCGAGCGATTCGGCACGCCGGCGCGGGTCAACATCTTCAGCGGGATCGTGGCGACGTGCGTGCTCGTCCTCGCCCACCAGCTGACCCACGGCAACGCCGCGAGGTTCTTCACCGCCGTGCTGGGAGTGACCATCTCGACCACGCTGATCAGCTACCTGCTCATTTACCCGGCCCTGTGGAAACTGCGCCGCAGTCACCCGGAAGTGGCCCGGCCGTACCGGATGCCGGCCTACCGGGTCTGGACGGTGGTTCTGGTGGTCCTGGTCGCGATCGCCAGCGTGCAGCTGATCGCACCCGGCGCCGGGCTGGCCTGGTTCGGCTCGTCGTTCGCGCCCAGCGGCTGGACGCACGCCCAGCGGGGCACCTACTTGCTGACCGAGCTGATCCCGGTGCTGGTGTTCATCGCCATCGGCGTCGCCTTCTGGGCTGCAGGCGCGCGCACCAGGGCGCAGACCGCCACCGCGCAAGAGCTGCAGCGGCTCGCGGCCAGCCGGGAGGGCTGACATCCGGGAGCGCCCGGATGGCGGCGCAGGCCCGGCGGCGGGTACCTGATGTCGCGGCGGGGCAGGCGGCTGGTGGCGACCCCGGTTACTGGGGTGCTCGTGGCCACCAGCCGCCGGGAGCACACCACCAGCACGGTAATCGTCGCCGGCCGCGAGCCGGGTGGCCAGGCCGGCGGCGGCCCGGCCGGGCAGTCGCCCGCGCTGCTCATCGACCCGGCCTGGGAGCCGGATGAGCTGGCCGGGCTCGCCGCGGAACTGGCCGCGCTCGGGCTGTGCCCGGTGGCCGGGCTGGCCACGCACGCGCACTACGACCACCTGCTGTGGCATCCGGACTTCGGCGCGCCGCCGCGATGGGCCTCCGCGGCGACCGCGCTCCAGGCCCGGGCTGGGCGCGCCGCCGGCCTGGCCGCTCTCGGGCCCGCCTGGCCCGATCAGCTGGCCGGGCTTTACGGCGCCGTCGAAGCGGTGCCAGGCACCGAGAAATCCGGCGCCGCGATGCTGCCCTGGGACGGCCCGGCAGTGCAGCTGCTGGTGCACAATGCCCATGTCAGGGGTCACACCGCCGCTTGGCTGCCCGACCGCGGTGTCCTGATCGCCGGGGACATGCTCAGCGACGTTGAGCTGCCGCTCCCGGACGAAGGTCCCGGCGCCCTGGCGGCTTACGCCGCCGGACTGGACGCGCTCGCGCCGTTCGCCCGGCGCGCCGCGCTGGTGATTCCCGGCCACGGCAGCCCGACCGCCGGCGGCGCGGCCCGGCTCGACGCTGACCGGCGTTACCTCGACGCCGTCACATCCCGGGCACCGGTCGAGGATCCCCGGCTTGACCTGCCCGGCATGACGCAGGTGCACGCGGCGACGCTCGCGACGCGGGGGTAGGCGGCCGGGCGCCGGAATCCGGGCCCGCGTGCTGATCACCGTGGCCTGGCGCGGGCCGGCGGCTGCGGGCGCGGGCCGGCGGCTGCGGGCGCGGGCCGGCCGGCCTTCTCATGCGGCACCTGACGTCAGTGCGGAACGTGGCCGTGCGGGTGCCCCGGTCCGGCCGGGGCGCCGCGGCGAGGCGGCTCCGGGCTTTGCCGGCGCTGTCCTGCCGGGTCTGATTGCGCCGTCCGCTGCTCAATGACATAGGTCCCGCGGCCGGGCACCGTATGCACCAGCCCGGCGTCAATGAGAATCTTGATCGCGCGCCTTACGGTTCCCACCGCGAGCCCGGTGTCCTCAGTCAGCTTCGTGATCGAAGGCAGCAGCGAATCGATCTCGCCGGCGGCGATCCGCGCCCGCAGCAGGCTCGCTAGCTGCAGGTAGCTGTGCTCAGGCGAGCTCTCGTCGATCTTCACGCCGGTAACTTAACCGGCTCGGGCATGGGGAAACCAGACAAGCCACTGCTTAACATAGCTTGACATACTGGTAGAGTGCTGAGCATGGACGAGAACCTCGATGCAAGCGAGATCGGCAGGGATTTCCCTGGCTGGGAGGCATGGCAGGGCATCAACCGGCTGTGGCACGCGCGGATCCGCGGCGCTGTTCCGCCGGTCATGGTGCACGGCGAGGACCTGGTCGATCTACGCGACCAGATAGTGGGGTACCAGTACCGCCTGCAGGCGGGCCAGCACTAGCTGCGGGTCCGGCCAGCGGCCCGCGCAGCACGGGGGCCTGGGCGGCAAAGGCGGCTGAGGCCGGACCGCGAGTCCGGCCTCAGCCGCCTTTGATCGTCTGAGCGTCAGCCAGCTGGCCGGCTCAGCGGCCGATATCCGCCAGCGTCTGGCGGTAGACCGCTTCGTAGCCGGCTGCCATCACCTCGGTGGTAAAGCTGGCCTCTACGTGCTTGCGGCAGATTGCCGGGTCAAGCCGGCGCGCAGCATCGATCGCGGCCGGCATCTCGTCCGGCCGGTCGACGATCACGCCGGTCTGGCCGGGCACGATGAGCTCGGGCACGGCGCCGCGGCGCAGGGCCACCACCGGCGTGCCGCAAGCCATAGCCTCGATCACGACCAGGCCGAAGGGCTCTTCCCAGCAGATCGGGAACAGCAGGCAGCAGGCCCGAGCCAGCAGGTCCCGCTTGGCGGCGGCATCCGCGATCCCGTACACGGTCGTGTCGGTGCCGAGCCGGGGCTCGATTTCCTGGCTGAAATACGCGCGCTCGGCGAGTTCTGAGCACTTCCCCGCCAGCACGATCGGCAGCCCCGCCGCGCGAGCTGCGTCGATGGCCAGGTGCGGCGCCTTATCGGGATGAAACCGGCCGAGGAACAGCGCGAAGTCCTGCTTATCCGCCCGGTACGGAAAGGTGTCAGCCCTGATCGCATTGTGCACGGTCGCCGCCCAGGGCAGGCCCGGCGCCGTTGCGCGCTGTGCATCGGAAATAGCCACGAAACGCACTGTCTCGCCCAGTGCCCGGTAATATTCGCCAGGCTCATCGGACGTCGGGCCGTGAATGGTCACCACGGTCGGGGCCCGCCGCCCGCGGGCCAGCAGCGGGCCGGTGAGCGTATGGTCATGCACGACGTCGGCGTCCAGGCCGTCGAGCAGCCGCGCCGCTTTCGCAGCGTGCACGACCTCGGGCAGCGGGTCACCGAGCCGGTCCGCCGGGCCGATGTCGTAGCTGGTGAGGAACTGCTGGGCGCGGGTGCCGTGGCGGCCGGCGCCGATCAGGGTGATGTAGTGCCCGCGGTCGACCAGGGCGTCGACCAGGTCTGCCACTACGGCTTCGACCCCGCCGTAGGCGGCGGGCGGGATATCGAAATACGGCGGGGCGATCATTGCTATGTGCAGCCGCTGGGGGGCGACGGCCGCCTCTGACGATCTGTGCAGGGTCGAGGCTGGCGCGTTCACGTCGGATGCCTCCTTGCGTCACTGGTTGCCGGTCTTACGTCATTGCGTACCGGTCGTACCCGCCTGCGCACCCCTGCTACACCGTGGCCCGAAGGTCTTTACCCGGCGCCCGGACGGTCTTTGCCTTACGTATTGCCGGCTTTTACGCTACAGAGCGCCGGCCGAAAAAACCCGGCTTTGCCGAATACTTTTACATCTGCCGCAAAGGTGCTGCTGCCGGCGTGATCTGCGGGGGCGCGGCATCCGGGGGCGCGATATGCGGGGGCGCGATATGCGGGGGCGCGGGAGCGGCGTGCGGGGGCGTTGCCGCGGTGAGCGGACGGCGCGGCTTACGGTGCAGTTCCACGCCTTCCGGCAGCCCGGTGAGGGTCCAGTCATCATCAGCCCGGACGTCGAGCGACAGCGCCGCCCCGGCGAGGTGCACGGGCGAGATATGCAGCGGCAGGTAGCGCTCCGGCACGGCCGGAGCGCACCAGATCCGGCCGAACGGGATCCACGGATCGAACCGCAGCAGCGTCCGGAGCAGGAACAGCGGTGCCGCCGCCGCCCACGCCTGCGGCGAGCAGGCGGTCGGGTAGGGCACCGGCTCGGCGAATTCCTCCCGGCCGAAGCCGCAGAACAGCTCGGGTAGCCGGCCGCCGAACATCTCGCCCGCGTCGAAGACCGCGGTGGCAACCTGCTGGGCGGCCGCCACCGCGCCGTACCGCATCAGGCCCGCCGCGATAATGGCGTTATCGTGCGGCCAGACCGATCCGTTGTGATAGCTTATCGGGTTATAGGCGCCCATCGACTCGGCTAGCGTGCGGATGCCGAACCCGGTGAACATGTCCGGCCCGAGCAGGTGCTCGGCGACGGCCGCGGCCTTGTCCTCGTCTACGATCCCGGTCCACAGGCAGTGCCCCATGTTCGAGGCGAGCCCGTCGACCGGCCGCTTGTCCCGGTCCAGCGCGATCGCGAAGTAGCCGCGGTCAGGCAGCCAGAACGCGTCATTGAACTGGCATTTCAGGGTGTCGGCCTTGCCGGTCCAGTGCAGCGCGGTCTCCTCATCTCCGGCCTCCCTGGCGAAATGGGCCCTGGCCAGGTACGCGGCGTAAACATAGCCCTGCACCTCGGCGAGGGCGATCGGCGGCTCGGCCAGGGTGCCGGTGGCGAAGCTGATCGCGTCGAAGGAGTCCTTCCAGCCCTGGTTGGCCAGCCCGCGGTCGGTCGCCCGCTGGTACTCCACGAAGCCGTCGCCGTCCCTGTCCCCGCACTGCTCGATCCACTCCAGCGCCCGGTCGGCGTGCGGCAGCAGGGTGTTGACCTCGTCGGCGGCGAATCCCCACCGGCGCAGCTCGCCGAGCAGCATCACGAACAGCGGGGTGGCGTCAACACTGCCGTAGTAGACATCACCGCCGCCGAGCGCATATCCGTCGTCCAGGCCGGACCGGACCTCGTGCAGGATCTTTCCCGGCTCTTCCTCGGTCAGCGGGTCGACCTTGGTGCCCTGCAGCCGGGCCAGGGTGTGCAGGGTGCCCAGCGCCAGGCTGGGGTCCAGCGGCAGCAGCATCCAGCTGGTCAGCAGCGCGTCCCGGCCGAACAAGGTCATGAACCACGGCGCGCCGGCGGCCACGATGTTGCGGTCCGGGCGGTCCCCGTCGAAGATCCGCAGCGCGCCCAGATCCTCGGTGCTGACGGCGAGCATCGTCGTGAGGCGCTCATCCGGCGTGCTGACCGCCGGGCTAGCCCGCCGCCATTCGGCCAGCCGCGTCGCCGGCCCGCTGTCCTCCACCGATTGCCCCGGCCGGTAGCGCGCCGGCACGTCGGTGCCGTCCACGGCCGGCAGTACCTGCACCGTCACCGTCCACTCACTGCGGGGCGGCAGCACCGGCTGCCAGATCAGCTGCTGGCCGCTAACGGTCGGCTCGCCGGTGCCCGCGATCGTGACCGCACGGGACCCTGAGCCGCGGCGGTAGCTGAGCCGCAGCGCCGGGCCGACCTGCGCGCACTCAATGTCGTCACGGACCCGGACCCGGTCTTCCTTGACCTCGAAGAGGCCGGCGAAGTCCGCGTCCACGGTCAGGCTGACCGCCACTCCGGCCGATTCCCGGCCGAGATTACGCAGGGTTATCTGCTCCATCATGCCGTTGCCGACGTAGCGGCGGCGCACGACGAGCATCGTGCTGTCCGCCACGCCGGAGCGCGGCGGCCGGCGGCCGATGAACACGCCGGTGTACCGGGTCGGGCAGGTCAGCGACAGCGAGTCCAGCGGCTGGCCGTCAATCTGAAGCTCGAATTTGCTCAGGAACCGGGTATCGCGGTAGAAGAGGCCGCGCTCACCGCCCGGGCCGATATCCCCGTCCCGGTCGCAGATGCAGAAGGTGACGCCTTCAACCAGGGTCACCGTCCCGGCTGCGACCGCGGGCGACGGTGGTCCGCCGCTGTACGCCCACGCTTCAGTCACGCTTGCCTCCCGTGGAGTTTTTCCCGGCCGTCTGGCATCTACCGCCTAGGGCCTTGCCTGCGGCCCGCGGGTAGAGCTTTCCCTTCTTCGTGCCCGGCTACCCGCTCCCGGCCAGTCCGGCAGGACCCGGCACGGTCCGATGCCGGATCAGCGCGAGCCGGGCCGGTTAAACGGGACTCAGCAGGCCCGCGTCAGCCAGCCGGACGCGACGCCGGCGGCCGGACCTGGCCGCAGCGGCTTGCGCAGCACGAATCTGTCGAGCGGCGCGTAGTCGGGTGAGCCCGCGGCCGCACCGTAGTGCGTGACCGTAATGGACGTGCTGCCGCCGGGCTCTGCGGCCGCGACGTCGAAGGACGCGAACCCGTACGGGCGGTCCAGGTCACGGTAGGCCGACCACGGTGCGGGCTCGGTGGCCCGGATCGGCTGGCGCTGCCGCTGCGGGCTGCCCGCCCCGACTCCTGTTATCAGGACGCCGTTGTGCGGGGAATCGAAGCTGACGGTGCGGGTCGGGGACGAGTTGCCGCCGCCGCCGATGATCATATGGACCGTTCCGTCACTGGTGTCCATCTCGGCCGGGTCGGAGCCGCGGGGCGCGGGGGTCAGCAGCTGCGAGCCGGGAATGATCCCGCGGACGGGGAACGTCCGCTCGAAATGATGCTCATGGCCGGCCAGCACCAGATCCACTCCGTAGGCATCGAACAACGGCAGCAGCTCGCGGCGGATACCGATGTCCGCGCCGTTGAAATGCGCCGAGGACACGGCGGTCTGGTGCATGCAGACCACGATCCAGTCGATGTCCGCGCTGTCGCGCGCGGCCTTCAGCTGCTGCTCCAGCCAGGCGCGCTGCATCCCGCCGCTGTACCCGCGTATGTACGGGTCCAGGGCCGCCGCACGGTAACCGGGCACGTGCGCCCGGCGGTAGTCACTGAAGCCGCCGTCCTGGAGGCAGAAATCGTCGTTGTTGAGGGACACGATCAGGACCGCGCCTACCGTGAAGGCATACCAGTTGCCGCGGAACCGGCCCGATCCGTTGTCCGGCAGCTCGAACCTGGTCTGGTAGGCGAGGTAGCCCTGCGGCCCGTTGCCCACCTCGTTCTCGTGATTGCCCGCGGCCGGCATCCACGGCCGGTGCCGCGCGGACGGCATGTTGGTCGCGAAGAACGCTGACCAGGTCGCCACCGGCGCGTCACTCGCGTTCGCATAGCACAAATCCCCGTTAACCAGATGGAACAGCGGATCAAGGGCATCGAGCGCGGCCACCACGTAGCCGGCGTTCGGCCCGGCAGGCCCGAGGCCGCGGCCGACCGGCGCGGGAATGGACTGATCTCCGAAACTGGTGAAGCGAAAGGAAGTCGCCCGGCCGCGGGGCCCGGTCCGGAACGAGCCCGCAGCCGGGCTGGCGCCGTCGTGCAGTACCTCGTACACGTAAGCGGTATCTGCCGCGAGCCCGGCGAGCCGCGCGTGATAGGTCCGGGTGGTCTCCCCGGTCAGCGCGTCGGTGTAGGCGCGTTCCTCGGCGGCCACCTCGACGCCGAGTCCGCTGTCAGCCCGGCCGGCCCTCAGCCGCGGCCGGGACACCGGCGCATCGGCCGACCAGGACACCGCGACCTGCGCTGCGGCGTCCGCGCCGAACTGGACGTGCAGCTGCTCCGGCGGCGGCGCGCCGGCGGCCGTCACCGGCGTGCCCGCGGACAGTGGTGTCGCAGGCCTGATCGGACCGGCAAGGAACTCCCCCGGATAGTCGCGTTCTCAGGGAGCGGCTGGCCCCGCGTGCAGATTATCGCAGCTGCGGCCGCCGGCACGGACCCGGCAGCGTGAACACGGGCAGTCGGCGCGGTGAAGCCTAACCGGCCGGGCCGCCGGCGTTCATCCCGCCGCGGCGCCGCTGGCACCTGCGGTCAGCGGCGCATGTGCCGCCATACCGGCCGGGGCACCAGCCGCAGGACCGCGGCCATCGGGCCCAGCGCCCGCGGCACCCATACCTGCGCGGAGCGCGCGCGCAATGCGGCGGCCACGGCTGCGCCAACCTCGGCCGGCGTGCTGGCCATCGGAGCCGGCGCCATTCCCGCTGTCATCTTGCCGGTGACGAAGCCGGGCCGGACCAGGAGCAGCCGCACGCCGGTGCCGTGCAGCGAGTCGGCCAGCCCGCGGGCGAAAGCGTCCAGTCCTGCCTTCGCCGACCCGTAGACGAAATTCGCCTTGCGCGGCCGGACGGCGGCGACCGAGGAGAGCACCACGATCATGCCGCGTCCCTGCCGCCGCATGCGTGCTGCCACTGCCAGCAGGGTGGTGACGTGCCCGGTGAAGTTCGTCTCGACCAACTGGCCCGCCTGCAGCGGATCCGCATCGAGAACCTGCTGCGGGACGAGCACGCCCGCGGCGGAAATTACCAGGTCCACCGGGCCGTCCGCGAAGACCGTCTCGATCAGCGCCGCATGGGTGCCCAGTGCCGTGGCGTCGTAGGAACACGTCCGCACCGCGTACGGCAGCTCCTTGCCGGCTTCGGCCAGCCGCTGCTCATCCCGCCCGGCCAGCGTTACCTCGGCACTTCCCGGCAGGTCAAGGGCGGCAAGTATGGCCAGCCCGATCTCGCTGGTGCCGCCGAGCAGAACCACCCGAACCGGCCTGGCCGGCGTCGACGGCGGGGTCACGGCTGCCCCGCCATGATCAGGCCCGCGCCGAACATAGCGAGCCAGACCAACTCGAAGGCCACCATCACGGGGTCGCGGGCAATCAGGTCCTCGACTGGCTTGCTGGTCGTCCTGGCAGTCAGCTTGTCAAAACGGACCATCGCGGCGGTAAGCGGGGCGACGCTGGCCAGGTGCCAGGCCCGCAGCCAGGTACCGTGCTCACCGCGGGCCCAGAGCAGGTAGGCGGCCAGCATCGCAACGACTACTACCCGCTGACTGACCCGCACCCCGCGGGCGGAATACCAGCGCATCACCGGCCGGTGCCGGACCGCCTGCTCGCCGAGGACTGTCAGCTCGGTATAGCGCTTAGCGAGGGCGACCATCAGCGCGCCGAGACTGCATACCAGCAGGAACCACCCGGATGGCGGCACGCGCGTCGCGGCGGCGCCCCCCAGAGCGCGCAGGACAAAGCCGGAGGCTACGAAGATGACCTCGACGACGGGCACGTGCTTGAGCACCAGCGAGTAGAGAAAGCTCAGCGCTACGTAAGCGCCGGTGGCCTCGACCGCCCCCGGCTCGCGGATCAGCACGCCGGCGCCCAGCGCGACCAGCACGCAGGCAGCAGCCAGCGCAAGCGCGTGCGCGGCGGGGAGCTCGCCCGAGGCCACCGGGCGATAGCGCTTGTAGGGATGCTGCCGGTCGCGGTCGGCATCGACAACGTCGTTGACGTAGTAGACAGCTGACGACGCTGCGATAAACGCGGTCATCGCGACGAGCCCGTAGCCGAGACCGTCATTACGTCCGAGTGACGCTCCCGCCAGCGGGGCGGCGAAGACCAGCAGGTTCTTCGGCCACTGCCGGGGCCTGGCCGTGGAGACTGCAGCCTTGAGCCAGCGCAGTGGCCCGGGCAGCCGCCTACGGTCAGGCCGTCGCGTCTCGGTCGCACCGGCAGGAGGGCTTGGCAAGGTCATCTGGCGTAAACCACCGTGAAGTCGCGGCTCGATACTCCGTAGTAGCGGCCGGGCGGCTGCAGCTGGTTGGGCAGCAGGTTAACCGGCGCGGGATTCGCCGGATGGTGCTTCGGCAAGTAATACATGAATGACATCCAGTCAGGGTTGATATCGAGCTGCATGGCCTTAACACACCCTGCCCGCTTGAGCAGGGCGGCCAGGTCCTGAACGTCCAGGGACGGCCCGTACACGTAGATCAGCCGCCCGTCTGCGGTCACTCCGATAGCCGAGCGCCAGACATAGTAGCTGCCGCCGAGCGTCGCGCCCCAGCTGGACTCCACGTTCTGGTTCACCGAGCCGGGAACAACGCCGTTGTTCAAGATGAGCTGCAAGTTCTGCCGGACGCCGGCTACCTGGCTGGTCATCCGCACCGTCTGGTCCCACGCGCCGATCGTCACCCGTCCGTCACGGTAATAAACCAGTGATGCCGCGCCCGGCCGCAACGTACCCGCGGTAGAGCCGTTGAGGAAAAAGCCACCGCGGGAAGAATTGATCTTGAAGCCGCCGTTGAAGGTAGCCAGCAGCCCCTTCCGGGTGCCTGGCGCGATAGAGGGCTGGGCCTTCCAGCTACCCGGCCCCGGATCCTCTGATCCCGGCCGCAGGCCGAAGCGCAGCAGCCGCGGGTCCATGGACACGATGCCCGCCGCATAGGAGCTGTATATCTTCGAGAACCGCAGGTAAGTGGCATACATGGCGGGCACGCCGTGCACGCTGCCGATGACCCGCCAGGTTCCTTCTCCTTGCAGCGGCGTTCCCGCAAATGAGGCGAGCTGGTGCGGGACGACGGGCTGCAGGCTCCCCGGCCGGCCGTGACCGGGCCGGCCGTGACGTACCGTACCGGTTACCGCGCCGGGCCCCGTGAGCGCGAAAGACGGCTGGCCGCCCTTTTTCGGGGGCTGGTAAGTCAGCCACTCACCGAACGTCACCACCGGGCCGAGCTGGTGACCCCGCGCCCATTCCGCCATCCGCTCGGCGAATGTGCCGCCGCCGGGCATCGTCAGCGCGTGCAGCACTGACCAGCCGGTGATCAGGACGAAGGTGGTCGTCAGCGCGAGCAGCACGCGCAGTATCCGGCGCCGCCGGTAGCGCGCCGGACTCAGCGGGCCGGCGACGCGGGCGCCCCGGTGACCCAGCCTGCTGGGGGACCGGCGCGGACCCGGGCCGCGCCCGGCGGCAGTACCGGTCCGGCCAGATCCCGGACGACCCGGCTGGGGCGGGCCTGCTCGCCGCTGGCCGGGACCGCGCGGCCGCTGCTGGCCGGGACCGCCGCCGGGGCGCCCCGGACCGTACCGGTCAGGCGCGTACCGCGCTGGCGGGTACACCGGCCGGGCATCAGCGCGGCTCGGCGCCGGGGGCCGGGCATCCTGATCGATCGGAAGCCGCCGCCGCGCACCCGGCGCGGGACTCGAGCCGGGCACGCGGGGGCCGGGCCCTGCTGGGTAATGTCCCGGCGGCGGCGGGCCATCCGGCCGGTAACCCCGATCCGGCCCATCCGGCCGGTAGTCAGGGCGGTACGGGCGCCGCGGCTCAGCTCCGACCGGACGCGGGACGGCAGGCCGGAACCCGGCCGCGCCGGGCCGAAGCTCACTCGCCGGGCCTCGCGGCCTGGTGCCGGGTGCGGCCGGCCGCGGCCCGGCCGCCCTGCCGCTGCCAGCGGCGCCGGGCCGGTATGCCGCCTGGTCCGCCGGACCGTGCCGGTCCGCGGCCGGACCGGGCCCGGCCGGGCGAGCGCCCTGGCCAGCGGGGCCGTCCGGCATCGCGGGGCGGCCGTAACGGCGGGGATCAGGACTGCCACGATCAGGGCTGCCACGATCGGGCCACCCCGGTGCAGGACGGCCGGGAGGCTGCACGCCGGAAGCCGGCAGGCGCTGGCCAGGCTCGGGTAGCACTGGCCGCCGCGGGCCTGCGTCGTCGCGGGCCCGGTACGGGCCGTTGCCGGCCCGCGGCAGCCCGGCGTCCCGCTCGCCATTACCGCGCCGGTGCGACTGCGCGGGCACCCCGTGGCCGGGGCGCGACTGCGCTGGCCGCGCTGACGGGGAGACCGCCGGATTGAGGTCGGCATCCGGGCCGGAGCCCGCACGTCTTGGCACCCGTGTCTCCCCCCTCTGCCCGGTCAAGCCCCGGCACGCGTGCCGGTTAACCGCGCGCCGCCGGCCAGCGCGCGGATAGCGCGCCGCCGCGGCACAGGCTGCCGACATGGCTTCAGCTTCGGGCTTCGCGTCCGCACATCGCGGTTTCTGGCCAGTAATAACATGCGCTATCCGGGCACTGACCGCACTACCTTCGGGTAATTTGGCCCGGACGAGCCCAGGTTACTCGTTACCTGTCCCCGCGCCCGCTGCTGCGAAGGCAGTGCCGGCCAAGTCTTTACCGGGCAGGCAGCGGTTCTTTGCCGGGGGCGCGCGGACGCCAGTCAAGCCCGGTCTGCGCCATGCCGCCGGGCTGCCAGCGGCCGCTGCGGGCGCATGCACTAGCTTCTGAGCACTGCTCACTCAGCGCCGTTCGGCAGCGCCGTTCGCGCAGCGCCGTTCACTCAGCGCCATTCGCGCAGCGCCGTCCGGCGAGCAGCGCCCGGCGCAGGTGCGGGCATCGTCAGCGGGGCGGAGGAAGTCATGGTGGTGCCGCTGGCGGCCCGGTATGCGGTCGCGGTGGCCGGCGCCCTGCTGGTGCTGGCGGCAGCCGCCAGCGAGATCGGCACGCTGATGGTGCCGCGCCCGGTCAGCAGCTGGCTGACGCGCTGGGTGGACAAGATAGTCAACGGCGCCTATCACCTGATCACCGCGAGGGTCCGCGACTACCGCCGCCGCGACCGGATCCTCGCCACCGAGGCCGCGGCCATCCTGCTGGTCCAGCTGATCGCGTGGCTCGGAATCTTCTTCATCGGTTTCTCCCTGCTGATGTGGCCGTTCGTGCCGGGCGGGATTACCAACGCGTTCACCACCGCCGGCCCGGCGCTCTGGGAAATCGGCTCGGTCAAGATCGGCAGCGCGGTTCAGCGCATCATCCTGGACATCGCCTCGATTACCGGCGTCGTCACGGTCACCTTGCAGATCGCCTACCTGCCTACCTTGTACGCGGCCTTCAACCGGCGCGAGACGGAGGTGGCGTTGCTGAACGCCCGGGCCGGGGTCCCGTCGTGGGGCCCTGAGCTCCTCGGCCGGACTCACTACGCGCTGGACTCCGGCGCGTCAACGATCGACACGCTGCCCGAGCTCTACGCATCGTGGGAACGCTGGGCGGCGGACGTGGCCGAGAGCCACACTACCTACCTGCCGCTGGTCCGCTTCCGGTCTCCGCGGCAGCTTTCCTCCTGGGTCATCTCGCTGCTCGCCGTGCTAGATTCCGCCGCGCTGTTCCTTGCCCTGTCCCCCGGCATCGCCCCGATTGTGCCCGCCCGGCTCTTCCTGCGCTCCGGGTTCCTGTGCCTCAACGAGATCGCCCGGGCGATGGGCATCAGCGTGCCCGATGAGGTAGACCCCGGCGGCACCATCAGCGTGACCTACGCTCAGTTCCTCGAGGCGGTCAGCGAACTGCGCGAGGTGGACTTCCCGATTGAGCGCTCGCCGGCGGAGGCCTGGCCGGATTTCGTCGGCTGGCGGCTTAACTACGAGCCGGCCGCCTACGCGGTCGCCAAGGCCGTGGACGCCGTCCCGGCCCGGTGGTCCGGCCCGCGACGTCACCCCGCTGCTGAGATCGCCCCGATCCGCCCGCCCCGGGGGCGGCCGCGCTAAGAGCCTGTTGATAGAGCTGCTTGCAGGGCGGGGAGGGGACGTTCTCCTCCCCAGCGTGCAGGCTGGGGCTGCCCTGTTTCGTATCGGGTGAGCCGTTTGGTCATGATGAAGACGGTGGCCCAGTAGACCATGGCCTCGTGGTGGGCGATGGTGCGCTCGTAGTCGCGGGCGAGCCGGCGGTAGCGCATTAGCCAGCCGAAGGTGCGTTCCACGACCCAGCGGCGCTTGACGACCTGGAACGTGTGCGGGCTGGTTCTTTTCACTATTTCGAGCGTGATGCCGGCTGTCTCGTTCATCTAGTCCCGCAGCGGCTTCCCGTCGTAGCCGCTGTCGGCCCACATGAGCTGCAGCGTCGTGAACAGCAGGATCAGGCGGCTGGCCGCCAGTTTCGCGCCGGCCTTGTCGCTGACCGAGGCGGCGGTGACCGCCAGGGCCAGCAGCCAGCCCTGGGTGTCCACGACCAGGTGGCGGCCGCGGCCCTTGATCTTCTTCCCGCCGTGGTAGCCGCTGGTCGCGCTGCCGACGGTGTCCGCGCACTTGATTATCTGGGAATCGATGATGCATGCGGTCGGCTCCTTCTCGCGGCCCTGCCGCTCGCGCAGCCTCTGGCGGAGCCGGGCGGTCAGCCGCTGCGGCAGGCCGCGCTTGTTCCACCGCTCGTAGAACGCGTACACCGAATCCCAGGGCGGGAAGTCCGCGGGCACCGCGCGCCACTCGATCCCGTTCCGGGCCACGTACCCGATCGCATCGCACACCGCGCGCAAGTCATGGACCATCGGGCGGCCCTGTGCCGTCACGAGCTCTTTCATCACCGCCCTGGCCTGCGGTTCCAGTATCTTCCACTGCGCGTCGGTCAGGTCAGACGGGTAGCGCGCCACGCGGTCATGGCACCAGCAGCCCTCTGACGGGCAGCGAGTGGCAATCTGCGCCGCGGCAGGGTAAACAGGCATCCAGGCCCCTGGTTCGCGGAGATGACTAGGCACCTCTGGTTTCGTTCGCGAGTAATGACCGCAGTGTTTGCCCGGGGTGACCGCGGCCTTGTCTCGGCGAGGTTGGTCGTGAGTTCTGGCCGCGCCGCGGACTTGCGGTGAGAGGAATCGGGTGCGTGCTTACCGCCCCCAGCCTGGAGGCGCGGGGATGTCCTGGCCTGCTGCGATGTGCCAGTATTCGCGGAGCTCTTCGCACTTGCCCTGGTCGTCGAACCGCAGCAGGAGCGCGCCGGGGAGCGTGCTGGTCGCTTGCTCATCGCGCAGGATGGCCCACCATTCCACGGCAGTGCGGGGACCGTCGGTGACGGGCATGCCGAACTCGACTGCGGCGCTGGTCAGGGGGCCGGTCGCGTCGCGCCAGTAGGCGCGGATTGCCTCGCGGCCGCGGAGCGGGTCGCGGAAGGGATGGGAACGGTAGACCGCATCCCGGGTGAACAGGGCGCCGAGGGCCTCGTCGTCGCGGTCTTCCCAGGCGCGGCGGTAGGCCTCGATCCAGCTGGTAACCGGCGTCATGTCTTGCTCCTTATCAGCTGATGATGGGTTACTGCAGCGGACGGGCGCCCGCCGGAGTGCGGACGTCAGGCACCGGGAACCGCCTGGCGGCAGGGTTACCCGCCGCCGGCGGGCGGCGGGTGAGCCGCAGCAGCGAGAGGCCGCTGAGCGCGAGGAGCGCTGAGCCAGAGAGCGCGAAGCTGACAGTGAGGCCCCAGGCGCGGACGGCCGCGGCGGCCAGCGGCGGGCTGATGGTGGTCGCGGCGGCGATGCCGGTGTACCACAGGGCCATGGCCTTGCCGAGGTGCTGGCCCGGGATGCGGGCCTGCAGCAGCGCGATGACGGGGATGTCGGTGGCGGCGGAGGCCAGGCCGGTGCCGGCCATCAGCGGCAGCCCGGCGGCGAGGTGACTGGTGCCGCCGAGGAACAGCCGGAATCCGCCGAGCACCCCCCACGCGCCGACGGCGATCACGGCGAGCCGCCGCAGCCGCAGCCGGCTCAGGGCCAGCGCGCCGGCCAGCTCCGCGACGCCGGCGGCGCCTTGCAGCAGGCCGAGCGTCCCGGCGCCGCCGTGCGCGCGGGAGACCCATGCGGGCAGTCCGACGGTCAGGAAGCCGCTGGCCAGGACCAGCGCGGCGACGAAGGTGCCGAGCACGAGCGGCACGTCGGGGGCGGAGCGCACCGCGCGCCAGCCCGCAGCCAGGTCTGCCCGCATCCCGGGGTCGGCCGCCGGCGGGCCGCCCGGGGCGGCCAGCCGCATCGCGGCCAGGGTGGCGGCGGACACGGCGAAGGTCGCCGCGTTGACCGCGACCACCCCGGGCATGACGGTGACCGCCAGCAGCGGGCCCAGCAGCAGCGGGCCGATCCCGAAACTGGCCATGAAGCAGGCCTGCATGATCCCGTTCGCCCGCAGCAGCTGCCCGGCCGGGATGATGGCCGGGACCAGCGCCAGCCGCGCCGGGGCGAAGACGGCGCTGGCTGAGCCCTCGGCCAGGGCGAACCCGGCCAGGGCCCACAGCGGTACCGGGCCGCGCAGCAGCGCGGCAGCCAGGCCCAGGAGGAGGAGCAGGCGGAGCAGGTCGGTGCTGATCATCAGCCGCCGCCGGTCGTGGCGGTCGGCGTAGGACGCGCCGAGCACCGAGCCCAGCAGCAGCGGCGCCGCGGCCGCGCTGGCCACCAGCGCGACCCCGGTGGCGCCCCGGCTCTGCAGCGCGATCCACGCCAGCGCGGTGGCGAACAGCCCGTCGCCGAGCCGTGAGACAGCCTGCCCCGCTGCCAGCAGCACGAACGGCCGGGTCCGCAGGCCGGACCCCGGCAGGCTGGCAGCCTGCGGCCCGCCCGGCCGGGGCAGCGGCCCGGCCGGGCCTGATCCGGGGACGGGCGCCGGTCCTGCGGTCGCGGTCATGTGCCCACTGTGGGCGTGCCATGCTGATCTGATCAACAGATTAGGCGGAAGGCGAAGGAGTTGGCTGAGGGTATCCGGCTGGTGTTCCCGCCGCAGCCGCTGGAGCACATCCGCCTGGGGACCTCCCGGGTCCTGGAGGCGGCGCAGTCCTGGCATGTGCTGGCCGACCCGTCCCATCACACCCTGCACCTGCCCTGGGTGCGGGCCTGCCGCCAGCTGCCCGGCGGCCTGCGCCAGCAGCTGCGCGAGCTTTCCTTCGCCGTCCGCGGCTACCTGCCGGCGTTCCTGGAGGCGGGCATCGGCCACCCGGACGCCACGATCGAGGAGGAGACCGCCCTGATCCGGGCCGTGCCAGCGGAGCAGCTAATCCCCGAGCTGGTCCTGACCATGCTCGACTGGCCACGGGACGACGACTTCGGCGACCCGGCCGTGCAGCGGCTCGTCGTCGCGGCCGCGGGCGGCCGGAACGGCCCGGCGCGGCTCCGGCGGATCTTCGCCGACCCCGGGAAAATCCGCGACGAGCTGCTCACCGTGATCACCGACTACTGGCAGGCGTGCTTCGCCGCCGAGTTCGGGCGCCTGGAACCCAGCCTGCACCAGGCGATGGAAGACGCCGCCCGGCACCTCGCCGCCGCCGGCCCGCTCGGGCTGCTTCGCGGCCTCATCCCCGAAGTGGTCCCCGACCCAGCCCGCGCCGCCGTGCTGATACCCCGGTCCCACCACCACCAGGTGGCAATCGGCGACCACGGCGGGATCACGCTCGTACCGAGCGTCTACGCATGGCCGCACGTCCGGGTCACCTGCGATCACCCGCCCTGGCCGCTCACGCTGACCTTCCCGGTCAATCCCCTGACCCGTCCCCTGGCCTCGCCGCTCACACCCGACCAGCTCAGCCGCCAGCTGCGCGCCCTCGCCGCCGGGCTGCTCACCCGCCGGCGGCAAGGCTACTACGTCCTCTACGCAACCAGCCCGGAGCACGTCAGCGCCTTCCTGCACGCGCTCGGGCAGCAACTCAACGCCCAGCACCCTGGAACCTGAGCATCCACGCCCCGGCAGCGCGGCCCGCCCAGCCGACCATCAAAGACGCCGCCAGCACGACCCCGCCCGCATGGATCGCCCCGGCCGGGCGGAAGCTCTCCGCGGACATGCCAGACCTCACGACGTCAGGCAGAGCGCGGTCATTTCACGCGAACATTGATCATGATTCCGTCCCGAGCGCGGTCCGAGCTCCCGAACAACTGCGGCCGCATCTCACGGCCATAATCACACCTCTCGGCTACCAGGGACCGCTATGCCACTGCTGGAAACTTGGGCCGATAGTAACTACATCGATACAGAGCACCCGATCCGCCTCTACAGTCCCTTTATCAACAGGCTCTAAGCCGGCCGCGGGGCCGGAGCCAGGACGCAGCTAAGCCGCAGTTCAGGCAGCAGGCGGCCGCGGATCCTGGGATTGACCGTCGTCGGGGCCGGCCGGACCGCCGGGCTGCGGCGCGAGGACCTGCGCGGCTGCCCGCACGACCACCTCTCGCAGCGAGTCCCCGATCAGCCGGGCCGCGTAAGCCATCAGGGCCTTGCGCTCCGGATCGGCTTCGCTTGCCGCGGCCGCAGCAAGCTCGGCGGCTATCCGCCCCACCAGGCCGTCCGGTGTTGGCCACTGGCCCACAGCCTGCCGGCCCCGCGGCGTGACCTTCAGGACGTACCAGAACCGGGCATCCCCGCCCGTGGTCGTCTTCCGGAAATCGACGTAGACCGGGTCGAGCGCTTCCAGGGACCGGGCAACCTCGGCAACGGCCAGCCTCGTCCGGGCGGCGATGTCGCTGACCGTGACCAGGTAGCTTTCGGCTAGCAGGTTCACGGTTGCGTCCAGCACCGGCAGGTCGCGAGCCACCCAGGTGTCGTGCACTGCGCGCCGCCTATCCGGTTTGCCGCCGCCAGCCCGCTATCGGGCGGCGGGCCGTTCCTGGTCCGATTTTCGCCGGGCTTGGACCGGTGTCAGCGCAGCCGCGGGACTTGTCACCAGTAGAGCAGACTAGCGGCCCGGCGAGATGGGGCAGGCAAATCCTGGCTAGGCTGTGCGCTCCCGCACTAAGACATCATTTCCCGAAAGAGGATCCCATGAGTGACGACACGGGCATCGAGCGCACCCTGGTGCTGCTTAAACCCGACGCCGTAGCCCGCGGCCTGACCGGGCGCGTGCTCGCCCGGTTCGAGGACGCGCTGCTGAAAATAGTCGCGATCAAGATGGTGCAGATGGACTCGGGACTGGTCCGCCGCCACTACTTCGACCTTGAGGAGCGCTTCGGCCCGGACGTCTACGACCTGATGGCCACCTTCATGGCCAGCGGGCCGGTGGTCGCGCTGGTACTGGAAGGAGTCGGCGCGGTCACCTGCGTCCGGAAGATGGTCGGCGCGACCTACCCGGACCAGGCGCTGCCGGGAACCATTCGCGGGGATTACGCCCATCAGAGTAAGGCATACGCCAACGCGCACAAGCTGGCAGTCGCCAACATCGTGCACGCTTCCGGCAACCCGGAGGAGGCGCAGCGCGAGATCAGCGTATGGTTCGACGGCGAGATTCTCGGCTATCCGCTGGCTGCCGGGCAGTACATCACCTAGCCTGCGTCCGCGCCGGGCGGGGGACGGCCGAGCCACCGCTGCAGCCAGCTGAACTGCCTCGGCGAGCAGATGTGGACCGTACCCGCTTTGGTGGACACTCGAGTAAACTGCCCGATGTGTCGGGAGAATAAGAAATGGGTTCGACGCGCAGGGCTTTCACTCCTGAGTATAAGGAGCAGGCCGTAGCTTTCGTCCTCG
>JAABUX010000979.1_pt1 | contig 45446 bp, 43 predicted proteins | sample 5561851 | NCBI WGS metagenome assembly JAABUX01 (sample SAMN10711883, study PRJNA513361) | rock metagenome | isolation source: Antarctica rocks | place: Antarctica: Victoria Land, Richard Nunatak red sandstone | collected 2016-01-03 | reverse complement strand
GAAGGAAGGTGAGTGGTTACGCCGTGGGCGTTTGGGCATTTCTTGCTCCGATCGCAGGGCATATTCGCTCTGCCGGTGGGCAAGGACTCCACTCAACGCTCAGTCCAGTTTTCCGGGGCCGGCTCTACGTAGGCTCGTCGCGAACATCTTAACCGGGCGTCTTCGGAATGCTTATTCGCTTCGCGCCATCTTGCGAAGTCATCCAGCTTATGCGTCTTGCGCGACGCATCGGCTCGAGGACAGCTTAGTAACATGATACCGATCGCGTGTGCCGTATCGCGAGATAAGTTATCGCGGTCGGTAAACAAACGGTTAAGCACGCTCAGAAGATAATCTCTGTCGGCTGTCGGCTTTCGGCCCTCGGACGCTCGACCTCGATGGGCGGTGAAATTCACCTGAAGCAACGTCCGTGCGCGTCAGATCATAAGAGCTCATCGCGTCCGTCACGAATTTTTTCAGCTACCGATCTTCTCGCGGCATAAGAGCTCGAGGTTTGCCTGGAAATCTTCGTTTGACGGGCTTGGCAACAGGCGCCGCCGTAGGGTACGCTTTCTGCAAGGCGTATCTCCGATTAGGTGTAGTAACCTCGGAGCTACGCCTCTTTCTTACCCGTCACCCCCGGAAATCGCTACGGCTTCCACGAGGGGCCGGAACCGTCTTTGCTAGCCCACTTACCGGGGTTTTGTGTGGCGTCGGAACCCACGGGCTCTAGCTGGACGATAATGGTGATCGTTTATGTGCGGTAATTTTGCGTAGCTAGTAGGTTAATGGTAGCCTAGCCACAATTAAGCATTCCTAGTTCTTCGTTCGTAGTAGGGATGAAAAGCATGGACGCACGCAACGTTAACCGGACTATTGTCCCCAACTTAGCGATCCAGAAGGTTTCACATATTCTTGGAACGGCAACCTTTGAGCGACTCCAAGTTTTTGCTTTCGTCGGTCACTTCAGTCAAAGTGCCGTCATTGAAGCAGCACTTAAAGACTTCTTTCGTAAGGCTTCCGATACCGAGCTTTATGCCGACTTGAAGCACAGGGGCTATAACCGCCGACGGCGACAAGCCCCAAGTTCAAAAAGGCCCTTCGACCGCTCAAAGCATTCACAGGCGTGAATGATCCTGTTATTTTCACCGATGGGCACAGCTGCTCCGTACCGATCGTTATTGACCATTCGCTGTTTGTCCGTATAGAGCGGCTCGCTGCTCGCGCCAACATGGATGTCAAAGAGCTTGTCGAGCTTGCGCTATCGGACATTTTAAAGATTCCGATATGTCGACCGAAGCGCTGGGGAACATGATAAGGCGGCTAGCGGACGGCACGTGAAGACCGCCCTTCTGGCAACGCCAACCTTGCCTTCGGTTAGGTCCGCTTGTTGCTAGACGGCAATGCGGTCGGCAACCGTCTTCGAGCGCAGCATCGCCCGAACGCTCGAAGCGTGCCACGCGGTCCCTCGGTGCATTACGCAGCCGATGCTCAACTCGTGGCTACGTCGCGGAGCCGCAGGCGAAGAGCCGTATGCGACGTTCCGCAGCCGGTTCTTCGACGCGAAGGACCTTGGCTGGGACCCTCGAGTAGCCGCGACGCTCGCACAGTTCGGAATGCCGGCTTAGCTACCGCCGAAGAATGCGTCCGACGACCCGCATGATATAGCGATTCCGAGCGCGCCGAACGATCGGGAGCGCATTGCCGCCGCCCAGCTTGCCGATCGCACGGGCCCAAGCCGATGCTCGCGCGAGGCGGTAGAGGAGCGGCGGCAAGCGGCTCATCTACGATGCAACGCTCAGGGCGTCGCGCTCGATGTTAGCGGCGAGGCGCATTAACTCGGCGAGGACTCCCGAACGGGGCGCTTCAAGGTCCGTGGTGACAAGCATAGCGATCCGGAGGCCGCACGCTACTGCTTCCCCCGAGAACTGCGTGCGCACAGGCGCCGCGCAGTACGTCTTCGTCGACGATAGCTGAGAGCGCCGTCGTCAGCACGTCTGAGACGTCGTTTCTGCTGTTCACCATACCGGGAAGGCCCAGTCCGCGGATGAGCTCCGCTACGTCCCGTTCCAGCCCGCGCGTAATGTCGACGGTCTCGCTCGCATGGTTCGGCCTGGTATGGGCGACGTGACGTTTCCTCACGCGGTCGATTGACCGTTTGTCGAGGAGCCTACAACAAGGCGAAGAGGTTCTCGTCGGGTCGGTTCTCCCTGATTTAGTGATGTTATTAACGCGGCAAGTTGCGATGAATGTTCGGGACATTCTGGCGCTTGGGGAAATTGTCGGCGACGAAGTGCCATCGACTCGAGAACGGATACGAGCGCTTCCAACTTTTCAGCGCGGCTCCGACAACTCGTAACAATCGCAGCGCAAGTCGCCTTGGCAATTGCCCTGCGATCCGTGGTGATAGGGATGATCTTGCCTTCTGAGGTGGTGCGGTCGATTGACCGCGGCTGAATCATCTCCGTCATGCCGGCACCATCTCCGTAGCCTGCCGCTCGGCCCAGACCTTATCGCGCCGGCTCTTCACGTAGGCGATATACTGCGCCTCGAACGGCTCCAAAATGGCCGCGACATCGTGGTCTGCGAGCGGGTCGAGTGCGATGCGCGATGCGAGTTCCATTGCGAGGCGAAAGCCTAACTGGAACGCCTCATAACTCGTGATGCAATTCATAACGCTGTCCGGATCTTCCGGGTCATTTTTGTCGCCTGTGAACGATTCTGGGCTGGGGAACCGCGCGTCATGTGAACGCATGAACTTCGCCGCGTCCGAATGGACTACGGCTTCGTATCCAGCCCAGGCGCGCCGGTCGATTTCGTTGTCGTCCGGAAGAAACCGAGCAAGTAGCGTACCCGCGATCACGTTGATCTTTGCGAGAGATTGGTTTGTAACGGTGGTTGCGATGAGAATTATCGTCCTTCTGCGGCCGAAGCCGCGGCTAGTGAAATGATTGCGGGTGAGTCTTCCGGCTTACGACGTCGCCATTTGCGAGCGCAGCTCGGAGCGGACGGATGAAGCGTGCCAACGCGCCCCGCCGCGGGTCGTGGCGATCTTCAACTCCTCGAGATGGCGCGCGATCTCGCGGTACGAGGCGCCCTTGGCGTCGAGCTGTACCATCTCAGCGAGTGCCGTCTGTTGCGCGGCGTCGACCACGAGGGCATCACCTTCGCGACGGTAGCCGAAGGGCACGGAGCCGTAAACGCGTCCGGTCGTGCGGCTTGTGTGCGAGAGCCGTCACGGTGCGTTCCGAGATCGCTTCGCGCTCCCACTGCGCGACCGTCGTAAGTAAATTGAGGACCAGGCGTGCGCAGGCGGAGGTCGTGTCGAGCGATTCGGAAACCGATACGAGTGCGGCGTCGTGAAACAGGTTCAAATCCTGTCCCCGCAACCATTGAAAGCCCGCTACGACGGGCTTTTTTTCTCTTAAGGGGTGGCGCGGCAAGATCGGTAGCACGATCGGGTTTCGCTCTCGGCGCAATCGGCAAGATGCTCAACACGGCGATTTCGGGTATGCGGCATGGGCAAACGCCGGCTTCGCTTCGATTCGATTCGAAGACACGCTTTCGCATCACTGTGGCCGACATAATGCGGCACTCGAACCAGCTGCAGGGCGCTCCGGGGCCAAGCAATGCTGCGCTATACCGCGCAGCTAGGGAAAACTCGAACGTCGGGTCGCGGCGGAGCGCGGTTGCTATCGAAGCCCGGGCGGAACGTCGCTCGTCAAGTCTCCCGGTTGCAGTTCCAGTCCGACGCTGAAAAATAGCCGTTCGACCGAACGGCGATCGATTCGGTCACCCCTTAGGCAACGTGTTAATGTCCGTAATCCAAGTTCTGCGCGTTCGGCGCATTCTGCCAGGGTCGGACGACGTCTAGATTTTGGGTTTACCTGCTGTCGCGCCCGGAAGAACCGCTCGAGACCCTTACTCGAAAGTAGAACGCCGCGCCGCCTAACAGGCAACGTCGGGAACTCGCGCTTCAACAGGGCGCTCAAAGTCGCGGGGGGTCGAGCTCAACTCTCGGTCCTCCTGAAAAGAACCCCGCGATGTTTCGAGCATCGCGGGGTTCGCTTTTGATTATACTACCTGTAACTAACGCTGCATTCCGAGAGAAGGGTGCCGTTTGCGCAAAGTGACAACGATGCCAATTGCCCCGCGCTACGAATGCCTTTCACTGCCCAGGCGCGGGTAACCAGCGCAATCGAACCGTCGGCGGCGATAGGAAGTTTGCTACGCAGCCGTTCTCGGAGCAGCGCGCGACGCCGTCCGTCGAGTGACTGAACGTATGCCTGCGCCGGTGCATCTCCGCTCAAGAATGGCCTCCAGAAGTCGTCGAAATCGCAGAAGTGCGCGCGGGTGTCGAGCGCGCACGTTTCGACGGCAGATAAGCCGGCTCTCTGCCAAGCCACGCGCAACCGCTCCGGCCGGCAGATGGCGAAGCGCTCGTCATCGCTTTCTTCCGCACCCGGTTCGAGTTCTGCCGCTTCGTTCCAGAAGTATCGCAGCAGTTGCATCTCGCCGTCGAAATCCCACACGTATGCGCCAACCGTCCCTGCGGGCTTCGTGACGCGTATAAATTCGGCCAGCGCCCCGGCCGTGTCGGAAATGGCCGGAAACCCGAGGCCGCAAATGACGGCGCCGTACGTAGCATCCGGAGCAGCAATATGCGTGGCGTCGCCTACCGCGAAGCTGACGCCGAAATCCGGGCTGTTACGCCGCGCGAAGGCGATACGCAGATGGTCCGGGTCGGATGCATCGACGCGTTCGGGAGCGCACGTCGAGACGACAGTTTGCGCGAGGGCTCCAGTGCCGCACGCAACGTCGAACCATGCGACCTGCGGCGGTATGGCGAGCCATGACAAGAAGTCTGCCGCGACGCCGCGGCTCCAGCGGCCGATGTATCCTTCGTAGGCCTCGGCGCCGGCCGACGATGCTTCCACAAAAGAAACGTTTCCGTCGACGCGCCTGAGGTAAACCTGCGCCGAAGCCTACGACCGCTTAAGCCGTATGCGCCACGGCCTCGACAGCGAGTTCGATCTTGACTTCGTCACCGATTGCGACACCACCGGTCTCGAGTGCCTGATTCCAGATCAAGCCGAAGTCCTTGCGATTAATCTTACCGTGCGCCTCGAATCCGACCCGGCGGTTGCCCCACGGATCGGTCGTCTCGCCCTCGTACGTCGCTGCGAGCACGATCGGGAGCGTCGTATCGCGAATCGTTAGATCGCCTCGCAACTCGAACTCATCGCCCTGGCCGGAGATTCCCGTACTACGAAACGTAAGTTGCGGAAACGTCGCTGCGTCGAAGAAATCGGCGGAAGCTAGATGCCCATCGCGCTGCGCGTCGCCCGTCGCAATCGAAGACGCTTCGAGCGTCGCCGAAATAGACGACCGGATATGGCTGCCTTGCGCGAGCGCGATCGTTCCGGCGACGGCGCTGAATCGGCCGCGGACCTTGGAGATCATAAAATGGCGGACGATGAATTCGGCACTCGTATGGCTTGGGTCTACAGCGTACATCTGCTCGGGCAAAGTGGTCGCGGTCATATCGTGTTCTCCTTAACGCTTGCTTACTTTTTACACAACTGGTACCGTAAGAGACGCGGTCACTATTGCATACCGGGTTACCGGCCGCAATAGGCACCGGAAAGTTGCTAGTTACAAAATGCATACCGAACCGGGCGTCTATTCCGGTGTTTGTCCCAGCCGACAATTACTCGATCGTCTCGCCGACAAATGGACCGCCCTCGTCATCGGCATTCTGACCGACAACGAACAGCCCGTGCGCTTCAGCGAGCTACGGCGAGCGATCGGCGGCATATCGCAGAAGATGCTCACGCAGACGCTGCGCGATCTCGAGCGCGATGGCCTGGTCACCCGCACGGTCCATAGCGTCATGCCGCCGCGCGTCGAGTACGCGCTCACTCCCCTCGGGCTCACCGTCGTCGAGCCGCTGCGCGCGCTATCGAGTTGGTCGCAAGATCACATGGCCGAAGTTCGCGAAGCGCAGCGTGCCTTCGACGAACGGGCGGCGCGGAAAGGGGCGGCGTAGCTCCATAACGTCGTTCGATGAAGGTCGCGCCTTAGAAACCGGGCGGCTGCGCTTAGAAGAGCTTGCGCCGCGACACGCAGGCGCGTTTCTTCTGTATCGCAAGCGCAACCGGTCCCATCTGGAGCGTTGGGAGCCCGCCGTACCGCCCGATGCCTACGAGGCGGACTACCAAGAGCGAGAAATAGCCGCGAGCGTTGCGTCGGCGAACGTAGGCGAAAGCGTCCGCTTTCTCGCCTTTGGAAAGCACGACGGCGAGGTGATCGCAAGCGTCAACCTGTGGAATATCCGGCGCGGCGTGAGTCAGTCGGCCGTGCTCGGCTATTCCGTCGATGCGGCCTGCCAGCGGCGTGGTTTCGCAACCGAAGCCGCGGGCGCGGTCGTAACGTTCGCGTTCGACGAATTGCGCTTACACCGGGTCGAAACGAGCTATCAACCGGTGAACGGCGCGAGCGGCCGCGTCCTACGCAAGCTCGGATTCATTATCGAAGGCTACGCGCGCGATTACTTATTTCTCGACAACGGCTGGAGGGATTCGATCCTCGCGAGCCGGACCGTCACCTAATCAACTCGCCGAGCCGGCGCAATATGCCGATTCGGCCTTTTGAACGCCTTCATCGAACGTCGAGCCGTCCGCGCGCGTGTACGTGATGGTCACGATCCCGCTGCCGTCGGGTACGAGGACCCGGTTGATCGCAATCTTGTGCCCGTCGGGGCCGGTCGAAAAGTCGATCACGTGTCCCGTCTTGCCTTGACACGACAGGTCTTTATCGATTGCCGGCTTGATGCTATTCGCGCTGAAATTCTTTTCGATCGTCGCGAGCGCATCCGCGTAAGCGACGCTGTCGTCTTTGACGAACGTAACGGTCGAGAGCGCGCCGAGATGCCACTGGTCGACGGTGCGCGTTGCTCCGGGGGCAGGCGCGGTCGCATCGGCGTGCGCCCAGCCGGGAGGTCCGCCGAAGGCGACCTCGGCCGCCTGCGCGGGATACATCGTGGCGAGTGCGGTCAGTATCGAGCATGTAACGAGTAAACGACGTAACATGCGTTTCGCTTAGCCGGCACCCGTCTCGGCCCGGCTCGCGTTCGGTTAAGGAACTCGCCCGGCGGTTAAGCGTCTGTCGGAAGACCGCTCGACAAGCGAGCCTTAGCCGTAGCGCCCGGTGATATAATCTTCCGTCCGCTTATCTTTCGGCCGGGTAAAGATTTCAGAGGTCGTGCCGACCTCGATCAAGTCGCCCAACAAGAAAAAGGTCGTGAAGTCGGAAATCCGCGCCGCCTGCTGCATGGAGTGGGTCACGATGACGACCGTGTAGTCGCGTTTGAGTTCGCCGATCAAATCTTCGATCTTCGAGGTCGCGATCGGATCGAGCGCCGAAGCCGGCTCGTCCATCAAGATCACTTCGGGTTCGACTGCCAGAACGCGCGCGATGCATAGGCGCTGCTGCTGGCCGCCCGAGAGATCGAGCGCCGAGCGATTCAACCGGTCTTTGGCTTCGTCCCAAAGCGCTGCCGCCCGCAGGCTGCGCTCGCAAATCTCCAGCAAGCGTTTGCGATCGTTTTCGCCATGGATACGCGGTCCGTAGACCACGTTCTCATAAATCGATTTGGGAAACGGGTTCGGGCGCTGGAAGACCATGCCGATACGCGTACGGACGGCGACCGGATCGATTTCCGGAGCATAGATATTCACGCCGTCGAGCGTGACTTTGCCTTCGACGCGAGCGCCCGGCGTCAAGTCGTGCATTCGGTTGAGGGCCCGTAGAAAGGTCGACTTCCCACACCCGGACGGACCGATCAGCGCCATGACGCGATGATCGGGGACGTCAAGGTTGGCATGCTTCATCGCCTGAAAGGCGGCATAGAAAACGTTGAGGTCTTCAACTTTGAGCTTGATGCCGAGAGCCGGATTTCCGGCGGTCTGCGTTTCGACCATCAGCTCCTTCCGGTCATGCGCATCGTAAGCCGCCGGCCGACTACCCGCGCGACGACGTTGAAAATAAGAACCATCACCAGCAATACAAGCGCGGAACCATTTGCAATTTTATCGGCATCCGGAACGAGCGCTTCGCGATGCGTCGACCAAAGGTGAACCGCGAGCGTCTCGGCCGTATGAAACGGATTGAGGTCGTACGCGCTGCGGCCATACGAAACCGATGCGCCGGCCGTGAACACGAGAGCCGCCGTCTCTCCGAAAATCCGTCCGGAAACCAGGACGATGCCCGTCGTCAGGGGACCGACGGCGCTCGGTAAAATCGCTCGTAACACCGTCTGCCATTTCGTCGCGCCCAGAGCCATGGACGCCTCGGCAAAGGTTGCCGGCACGCCCTCAAGCGCCTGCTGCGTGACGCGCATAAGAGCCGGCAGGTTGAGGAGCGTCAGCGTGAGGGCGCCCCCGAGCGCGGTGAAGTGCCAGTGAAACGTCTGCACGAAAATAAGTAGACCGAATAGCCCCATGACGATGGACGGCACAGTCGCGAGCGATTCGGCGCTGAATTGCACGAGCGTTCGGAAGGTGCCGGGGCGAGCGTAAATCTGCAAATAAACACCGGCCGCGACGGCGATCGGTACCGTGAAGATGAGCGTTAGAATAAGTATGTAAAACGAATTGAATATCTCGGGCCCGATACCACCGCCCGCCGACGCCGCAGCCGGAGAGCCCGTTAAAAAGTGCCAAGAAATAACGCCGATGCCTTGAACGAACAAATAGAGCATGAACAGCAGCAGGAGCAACACGATCCCGCTCGCCGCACTCCATAAGACGATCGTCGCTCCCGAATCGATCGCGCGCCGCGAGCGGGCGTTCGTAGGTGTCAGCCGTTCCGTTGCCGGCTGCGTCAGCGCTGCCTGCGCCACTAGGCGCGCTTGCGCAATGCGAAGCGAATCAAAATAATGAGTCCCATTGCGATCAACAGCAATAGAAACGCCATCGAAAACAGCGCGTGCTGCAGTGCGGATCCGTCGGGCGCATCTCCCATATCCATAACGATCTCCGATGTCAGCGCGGCGGCAGGCGTGAATAGCGAATGCGGTATGACGTTAGCATTACCCAGCACGAGCTGAACGGCAAGCGTTTCGCCGATCGCTCGCGCGACGCCCAAGATAACCGCGACGGCGATGCCGCTGCTGGCAGCAGGAACCAACACCCGCGATATCGTCTCCCAGCGCGTCGCTCCGAGCGCCGCAGAACCTTCACGCAGCGTATTGGGAACGGTTCGCAGCGCGTCCTCAGAGAGCGAAATGACGGTCGGCAGAATCATGATCGAGAGCACGATGCCGGCAGCAAATAAGCCATCCCCGTCGCTGTGGAAGATTTTGCCGATCAAGGGCACCAGTAACGTCATGCCGAGCCAGCCGTAGACGACGGAGGGAATTCCGACCAGCACTTCGATCGCCGGTTTCATTAGATTGGCAACACGCTTGGGCGCGAGCTCGGAGAAGAAGACGCCGACCGCGACGCCGAGCGGTCCGCCGACCAGGATTGCGAAGCCCGTCGCGACGAGCGAACCGAAAATGAACGGCGCAGCACCATATTGATGCGCGGAGTCGTCGAAATTTCGAGAGAAGAGAAAGGTGAACGGCGAGACGCGATCGAGGATAAAAAGTTTCGTGCCGCTGATCGCAAGATAGCCGAGAACGAGCACTATGCCGATGACGAACACCGCCGCGCAGGCCATCAGAAAGACGAGCGCTATACGCTCGTCTCGATGGGCCTTATTAGCGCGGGAGCCGACCATTTAAATCAGCGGTCGGTCTCTGAGACCTTCATGTCGGCAACGCTGATGTAACCGGTCTTCTGCATCAGATCCTTACTCTTAGTGACGTAGTCGATGAATTGCGCGACCGGGGCGGCCGGCTCGCCGTTCGTGTAGATGTGTTCGTACGACCAGAAGGGGTACTTTCCGCTCGTCACGTTGCCGACGCTCGCGGCTACACCATCGATAGAGACTTCGGTGACGCCGGCGCCGGCCGATTTCGTGCCGGAGAACGACGCATACGAGACCGTTCCCGCACTCTGCTTGACCTTCTGTACCACCGTCCCCGTCGCGTCTTCGGTAAGCGCCGATTTCGTAAGGTCGGCTCCCCCCATCAACGTCTTTACGAACACGGCACGCGTCCCCGAACTTGCGGGCCGATTGATAACCGTGATCGCCAGATCCTTACCGCCGACGTCTTTCCAGTTCGACACGTTGCCGCTGAAGATGTCCTGGATTTGCTTCTTGGAAAGATTCGTGACGCCCGACGCGGGATTGACGATGACCGAGAACCCGACGACGGCGACCTTATGATCGACCAGACCCGAACTGCCCGCCGGCGCCAGGATATCGGAATCGCCCAGATCGACCGCTTTGTTGCCGACGAGCGAGAGGCCCGTCTTCGAACCACCGCCCGTGACGCTGATCTTGACGTCCGAGTGTTGCGCCTGGTAGGTTTCCGCAGCTGCGGTGACAAGCGGCTGGAGGGCGGTCGAACCGGCGGCTGAGATATTCGTGTCGGCGAGCGCCACGACGGGAGCGAGCAATGCGGCGCCTAGCGCGAGGGCCGCGAAACGTGCGGACCTGACCATGAATGAACCTCCTCGGTTCCCAGCGCAAATGCAAACCGGGCGCATCTACGGTCGCAGTCCCAGGCTATCTTGAGCTTAACAACACATTAAGGACGCCTTAACCTTGCCCGGGCGGAGGCGACCGGGAGGCAACTCGGCCGCCGGGCGCCGATACAGACAGGTGCGCGAACACACCTGGAGCGGTACGGAGATCGTCGACGGGCTGCGTGGCCTTGCGATTCTTTGGGTCTTCTGCTACCACACCTGGTTGTTCTCATGGTACACGCCGGCTTGGCACCCCTTCGGAATCGCCGTTCCGGTCGATCTGTTTCCACGCGTCGGCTATCTCGGCGTGGACCTTTTCTTTGTCATTAGCGGCTTCTGCCTATTTATGCCTGGAGCCCGACGGGCTGTCGGCGGCGTACCGGAGCCGGGGCTACGCTCGTTCGGCCTGCGGCGCGTCGTCAAGATCGTCCCGTCCTATGCGCTCGTCGTCTTCGCGACGATTCCCTTTGCGCTCCCCTATCTCGGTTCGCAACGCGGCGTATGGGTCGCCCTTGCGACGCACTTCGCGTTTCTCAATAGTTTTTACTTCGATCCGTTCGGGCAAGCGAACTCCGTTTTCTGGAGCCTGGCAATCGAAGTTCAGTTCTACGTTCTGTTTCCGGCGCTCGCATGGGTGTTTCGGCGAGCGCCGTTGCCGGCGGCACTCGGCATGATCGCAACGGCCCTCGCGTACCGCATCCACTTTAGCGGCTGCTGCCTCCAAAACGAGATCGTCGTTCGAGAGCTTCCCGCTTTCCTCGACGTCTTTGCCTGCGGTATGCTCGCAGCGTATTGCGTTACGTGGGGGCAACGCCACGTTGCTCGCCTCAAGAATTACGGCGCCCTCATGTCGCTCGGGACGGTCGTCGTAGCCGTTGCAACGTATTTTGTACTGCAAACATGTAACGCCGTGCAATACGTGCCGCATGGCCGCGAAGCGTGGGATATCTACGGACGGGCGGCGTTCGGAGGGCTCTGCGGGGCGTTTATCGTCTGCGCTTGTTTCGCAGGCCGCCGGCTGCGCGCAGCGATCGCTAACCCGGTCCTCGTGTTCTTGTCGCTCGTTTCCTATAATCTGTATTTGTGGCACACGCTCGTAATGATTTGGATGTGGAAGCACGGGGTCCCGCGCGCTGCGACGCCGGACCCGCACGCCGACGACCACTGGAAATTCTCATACATCGTACTTGGTTGGAGCGCAAGCTTCGCAATTGCGACCGCCGTGACGTATTTTCTCGAACGGCCTCTGCTCGGAACGATCAAACCGCACACGTTCGCCTTCGACTGGCTACGGTTCGTACGGCGCTTCAACGTTCGGCGAGAGCCGCCGATCTCGACGCCGGAAACGCGCACGTAAACGTGGCTCCAAGTCCGAATTCCGAATCGGCCGTCACCGTCCCGCCGTGCGCCTCCACGATCTGCTTCACGATGGAAAGCCCGAGGCCAGTGCCTGCGTGCTCTCGTGCCCGCGAACGATCGACGACATAGAAACGCTCGAACACGTGCGGTAAGTCGTTATAGGGTATTCCCAGACCCGTATCGCGCACGACGAGCGTTGCGCCGCCGTCGTAAGCGCGTATCGCAAGCGTAACGGTCCCGCCCGCAGGCGTATGGCGCAGCGCGTTATCGATTAGGTTGACCAGCACTTGCGCGAGCCGGTCCGGATCGCCGTCGATGCGCGCCGTTGCGGAGTCCATCCTAAGCGTAACCCCGGCCTGCGCCGCGCGCGGTTCGAACGTCTTCACGATGTTCGCTGCGACGCTCGAGAGGTCGACCGCCTCGCGCCTCAAGCGCAGCCGTCCAGCCTCGGCTCGCGTCAGATCGAGCAGATCGTGCACGAGTTGCACCATCCGGTCGACTTCGCGCTTGATACGCGGCAGAAAGAGCGCGATCGCCTCGGGATCGTTGTCCGTTTCGAGTATGGTTTCGATCATCAGATTGATCGATGAGAGCGGCGTTCGCAGCTCGTGCGAAACGTTCGAAACGAAATCGCGTCGCGTCTGCTCGAGTTCGTAGAGGCGCGTCTCATCCGTTGCGATGACGAGGACGCCGCCCGCGCTGTCCAGCGGCAGGGTGGCTATCGTCAGAACGCGCGCTCCGGATGGGCGCGCGAGCGATACCCGTCCGCGCGACGGATGACCGGCGAGCGCTTCGCTGACGCGCCGGTCCAGTTCGAACGACGGAACGACCTCGATAACGGCACGGCCGAGCACCTGGCGCGACCCGATCTCGAAGATCGCGCGTGCAGCCGCATTGACGGAACGAATATAACCCCGATCGTCGAGCGTGACGATACCGACGGTGAGCGAGCGCAGCAACTGCTCGAACTGGCTATCTTCCGCGGGCGGAGCGGCACCTCCGATGCCGTCTTGCGGCTCGGCTCGCTCGCGCCGCCCGCGGCGACCCATGAGGAAACCGCCCGCAACGCCTGCGACGACCGCAAGGACGGCCTCGAGGATCACGCTCTACTCTTTGAACATGTAACCGCGGCTGCGCACGGTCATGATGTACTGCGGATTATTGGGGTCGATCTCCACCTTTTCACGCAGCCAGCGGATATGGACGCTGATCGTCTGATGCTCGCCTTCGAAATCGTAGCCCCAGACCTTATCGAGAAGCGTTTGGCGCGTGACGACGCGGCCGCGGTTTTCCATGAGCACTTGCAGCAGACTGAATTCTTTGGGCGCAAGCGACACCTGCCGCCCGCGTACGGCCAGCGCCTGCCGCGACGGGTCCAGGATGATCTCGCCCGCAGCTATCGCCTCGCTGCGAGCACCCGCGTCGGTCACACCTTGGCGTCGGAGACGTGCCTTAACGCGCGCTAGGAATTCGTGTAATCCGAAAGGCTTGGTCACGTAGTCGTCGGCACCGAGCTCGAGCGCGAGAACCTTATCGATCTCCTGATCGCGCGCGGTGAGCATGATGATCGGCACGCCGCTCCACTTGCGAATCTCTTTGCAGGCCTCGATCCCGTCGAGGACCGGGAGCATGATATCCATGATGATGAGGTCGGGACGTTCGCTCGTAGCAAGCGCGATCGCAGTTCGCCCGTCGCCGGCGGTAGAGACCAAATAGCCGTTGCGCTCTAAATTGAAGCGTAACGTTTGGAGAATAGCCGACTCGTCATCGACGATTAGGATCTTCTTGGTCTGCGGACCGGAGGCTAGCATACCGTCCCCTCCGGTGCCTGACGCACCGGCTACGCCGTCAAGATAGCGTACCCAAGGAACATCGGGCAAGGAGGAACCTCAAGATGCCTCGCTCTGCCGGATGACGGCCTCGATCTCGAGGCGGCCGAAAACGCGTTCGAAAAAGTCCGACTTGAAGCGTGCCGCCTCGATTTCCGGCGTGACGTCCTGCAGCGCGTCGAGAGCGAGCGTGATGACGTTACCCGCATTGCGCACCTCGATCCCCGAGACGACGCCGAAATGACGGCTATCGAGGCCGTCCGCGAGGCGTAACATGGCCGCCAAACCCTCGATCTTCTCTCGCTCGAGTAAAGAAGCCGCCGCCCACTCCGGATGTGTCGGCTTCGGCAGCGCTTTGCGATGATAGCGGACGAGCGCGGCGATCAACTCGATTTCCTCCGGGCGCCAGCCGGAGAGGCCGGCGGCGCGGACGATGTATGCGCCATGCTTGTGATGGGCGCTGCCTGCAATCGCTCGGCCGACATCGTGCACGAGCGACGCTGCGAACAGCGCGTCCCGGTCGGCGGGTTCGAAGCGATGCCGTTCGGCAAGCCCGTCGAATAATTGCACGGCGAGCGACGCGACGTGATTCTCATGCACGCCCAGCGCGCCGAAGCGACGTCCGAGCGCATGAGCCGCGTCGAAACGCCGCGTCCGGTCGTCGCCGAGCCGGCGCGCGAGCGCGATGTTTCGCTCGAGAAAATCGACCACGATGCCCTCGCGCAAAGCCCGCTCGCTGACGACGAACTCGTCCGCGCCGAGAGCATCGGCGATTGCCATGACGATCGCGTTGCCCGCGACGATGATATCGCTGCGGCGCGGATTCATGCCCGGCAGCCGGCGGCGTTCCGCGGGGGATAGCGGCATCATCGTACGCTGCAGTTCGCGCAGATGTTCGACGCGCACGGTATATCCGTGCGCGCGCTGCAGCGGAACGCCGAGGTTCGCGGCCACGAGCAATGCCAACCCCATCACCGTACCCGAGGTTCCCACGAGCACGTCGAAGGGGTATTCCGCAAGCTGGCCGCGGACGGGCTCGAGCGCCGCGCGGATATGAACCGCGAGCGCTCGATAGGCGGCTTCGCTCGCGTCGCTCGAAAGAAATTCGTTAAAGAGGCGCAGACTTCCAAGGCGCACGCTATGCAGAAAATAGGGCCGCTCGGCGTCGCCGACGATAAACTCGGTCGAACCGCCGCCGATGTCGAAGATGCACGCGACGCGGTCGCCGAGCGGAAAACCCCGGCTCACGCCGAGATGAATGAGCCGCGCTTCTTCAACGTCGTTCAGGATCTCGATTTCGACGCCGCTCGTCGCCCGAACGGCTACGACGAATTCGTCTCGATTCGAAGCTTCGCGAACGGCCGACGTCGCGACGGCGCGCACCTCGCTCGCGCCCTGAACTCGCGCGAGCCGCGCGAATTCGCCGATCGCGGCCACTCCGCGCGCGATGGCCTTCTTTCCGAGAAAGCCGCGCAACAGCGCGTCCCCGCCGCCGAGGCGCACCATTTCGCGCGCTTTGTAGATCGTGCGCGACGTCCCGAACCGCGCGTCCATCTCGACGACGATAAGGTGAATCGAGTTCGTTCCGACATCTATCGCGCCCAGCAGCATCGCGGCGCTAGCTACTCCCAGGGGCGGCATGCCACCTTGCCGCGGTTCCTCCTCGACGAGTCGAGGAGGAACCGCCAAGCATTCCGACTTCGAGAAAGAACCGGAAGGGCTGCGCAGCGTCCGAGGAGGGATGCCGGGGTTGCGGAAATCCGCAGGGATGGTTTGCTGTGCCGGCTACCCTTTTACGGACGGCGGCGATACTGCATTCGAAGTCGACAGTTCGCGTATTAAATACGGCAGCGGCGTGCTACGCGAAGTCGGTGCCGACGCGCGGGTACTGGGCATGCGCCGTGTCGCTCTCGTAACCGATCCCGTCGTCGCGCGTTTGGCGTACGTCGATACGGTCGCAGCGTCGTTACGTGCGGCGGGTTGCGACGTAGCGATGTACGATGAAGTACGCATCGAACCGACCGACGCGTCGTTCGAGCGCGCGATCGAATTCGCACGCGACGGCGCGTTCGACGGCTTCGTTTCGGTTGGCGGCGGTTCGTCGATCGATACGGCCAAAGCGGCCAACCTCTACGCGACGTATCCCGCCGCGTTCGATGCCTACGTCAACGCGCCGCTGGGAGGGGGCGTTCCTGTCCCCGGCGCGTTACGGCCGCATATCGCCTGTCCGACGACGGCGGGCACCGGCGCCGAGGTGACGGGCATCGCGATTTTCGATTACCTTGCGCATCATGCGAAGACCGGTATCGCTTCGAAACGCATACGGCCGACGCTCGGCATCATCGATCCGGACGTAACGGCAACGCTACCGAAAACGGTCGCGGCTTGCAGCGCGTTCGACGTGCTCGCGCACGCACTCGAAAGCTACACGGCCCGCCCCTATACCGCGCGCGAACGACCGCCCGACCCGAGCGCGCGACCGGCATCGCAGGGCGCTAATCCGTTTTCCGATCTCGCCTGCTTGGAAGCGCTACGCATCCTCGGCGCAAACATCGTAGCAGCGGTCAACGATGCACGCGACGCGCCGGCGCGCGAACGAATGATGTTCGCCGCAACCCTCGCCGGCATCGGTTTCGGTAATGCGGGCGTGCACGTTCCGCATGCGATGTCATACGCGGTTGCCGGCCTCGCGCAGCGGTTCCATGCAGCGGATTATCCCCTCAGGTCGCGATCGTTCCGCACGGCATGGCCGTTATCGTCAACGCGCCGGCCGTCGTGCGTCATACCGCAAGTGCCTCACCACAACGTCATTTACAAGCCGCCGAACTGCTCGGAGCGGACGTCCGCGGCGCGGCTCCCGAAGACGCAGGAGACCTACTTGCCCGCGCGATCGAGGCATTGATGCGTGCGACGGGGATGCCGAACGGAATCGGCGGTGTGGGATTTTCTGCCCTGGACATTCCGGCGTTGCAAGCCTCCACGCTGCCGCAGCGGCGCTTGCTCAGCAACGCTCCCAAAGTGGTGGACGCGGGCCGGCTCGAGGCGCTCTTCGCAAACGCACTGCGCTACTGGTAGCGCGATGCCGCGTGCGTTAGGGCTTAACGTCGGAAACGACTTCAGTATGGAATCCGAGTTGGCGCGATAATTCGTCGGCGATCGCTCGCGCAATCGGCGCGAGTTTTTGAACGCGCTCGGGCGTCATGCGGGACGTCGGGCCGGAAACGGACATCGCGCCGACGCAAGTATTTTTCCTATCGAAAACCGGCACCGCTAGGCAACGCACGCCTTCTTCCATCTCCTCGTTATCGATCGAGTATCCGTTACGGCGAATGAGCCCGAGCTCTTTTTCGAGTGCAGACCGCGTGACGATCGTGCGCGTCGTATAACGGCGTAGCGAGCCCGCAAGCACGGGCTCGGCGAACCGTTCGCCCATAAAAGCCAACAGCGCTTTCCCCGTTCCCGTGCAATAGAGCGGCGCGTGCAGGCCGGGCGCGGTAAACATTTTGACGAGATGCATGCTCGCGACTTGATCGAGATAGACGACTTCGCGGCCGGCGACCGTCACGAGATTCGCCGTCTCGCCGGAGGTGCGCATCATGCGCTCGAGATACGGACGTGCCACGAGCCGCAAATCGAGGTGCAGGTCGGCGGCGCTGGCAAGGGTAAAAACCCGCGACCCTAAGTGATAGCGCGAACTTTCCGGATCTTGCCTCACGTACCCGCGGTCGACGAGCGTGGCGAGTAAGCGATGAACGGTACTTACGTGCAAGCCGACGAGGAGCGAGAGGTCGCTGATGCCCGTCGCCCCGCGCCGCGACGCGAGCGCCTCGAGCACGTCGAGCGTCCGATCGACGGACTGCACTTTCGGTCGTCCGGTGCCCGCAGACCGGCGCGCTTCGGGGACCGGAACGGTATGCGGTGTTTCCACGTTGCGAAAGTCGTTTTCGCGGCTACCTGCGGTCTGCTCCTCCGCATCGTGGACGGCGCGACTTGAGCGCCGCGGTGCGCGCGTTCATACGCCTCTCCCGGCTCAAGTTCCTCGCAGGCGGTTTCGTCGGCGGCGGCTTCGGAACTGCGATCGCCGCTTACGAACGTGGTTCCGTCGGATGGGGCACGTTCGCGCTGGCTCAGATGACGATTACTGCGCTGCACTTGATGACGCATTATGCGAACGACTATTTCGATCGGCATGCCGACGTGCGCGCGACGCGGACCCCGTATTCCGGAGGCAGCGGGACCCTCGTGGACGGATCTCTCCCGGCCGTGGTCGCCCTGCGTGCCGCACTCGTTGCGGCGGCGCTTGGCGCAGCCGGCATCGCGGCGCTGGCCTTCCTCGCGCAGCGGCCGGTGGCGGCACTCATCGGTTGCGCGATCGCGGCCCTCGCCTGGGCGTACTCGGCTCCGCCGCTGCGGTTGCTCGCGCGTGGCCTCGGCGAACTCGACAGCGCGCTCGTGGTCGGCATTCTCGTTCCGCTCTGCACTTTCGCGGCCCAGGGGTCGTCACCGGACGCGCGCGCGTTTACCAGTACGTTGCCTGGCGCCGCCGCGATGCTCGCCATGATGCTCGCCGTCGAGTATCCCGATCTCGCAGCCGACACTGCAGGCGGCAAAGCGAACCTCGTCGTCCGCTTGGGAGCGCTACGCGCGCAGCCGCTCGGGGTGGCTTCCGTCGCGGCAGCCTACGCTCTGCTCGCGACCGCAGCGGCCGCCGGTGCTCCGCCTGCATTCGTGGTCTTCGATGCACTTTCGTTGCCGCTCGGGATTGGGCTGGCGCGAACGTTCGTGGGGCGATGCCGCGCCGATCGGATCTTCGACGAAGCTCTGGCCGCGCGCGGCGTTGCATTCTTTTTCGTCGTTGCCCTTTACGGCCTGCTTGCCTACGGCGTCGCACCGCATCCTCAGGCTGCGAGCGCAACGAATAGGCGTACGGTCGCGGTTCTGGCGGCGTGATCAGCCTTGGCTCGACGCTCGAAGCACGCCTCGAAGCCGCTCTCGACGAGATTCGCCCGGCCATTCTGCGGGACGGCGGCGACGTCTGGCTGATCCGTGTCGAAGACGCGGTCGCCTACGTGCAATTGATCGGTGCTTGCGGCGGCTGTCCGATGTCGAACGCGACGTTGAAGGACGGCATCGAAGTAAGGGTTCGCGCCCATTGCCCGGAGATCGAGCGCGTCGAGCAGATCTGACGTTCTGCCCGCTTAGGTGCTGAATCCGGATATGGCAACAGTCATTGTTGCACCCCGGGCGAATGCCGTATATAGCACTGCGCGAATGGTAAGTTACTCGCGATGATCGCAAATCCACGTTCGTACCGCTGCGCATTTACTTACATCTTCGCAGCCGCGGTTCGCGCATCGAGCCAGGCGGCAAGGTCGCGCACGACGTCGTTGCGATTGGTTTCGTTAAAGATTTCGTGGCGCGCTTGCGGATAGAGCTCGAGGGTCACGTCGTGGACGCCGTGCCCGCGATAAGACTCCGCGAGTTTGCGTGGAGCGGCGCCTCGATCACCGACCGGATCCTCCTCGCCCGACAACAACAGGATCGGTAATGCCCGGGGCACGCGAGCGCGCGTTTCCTCGCTCGATGCGACCGCCCAGCCGGGCAGAAAGTCTGCCAACGTGGCGTTGGTCAACGCATTTCCCGACAACGGATCGTCGACGTACTTGCGGACCTCGGCCGCGTCGCGGCTCAGCCATTCGAATCCGGTGACCGTCTCGAAGGGGTCGTTGAATCCGGCGAACATCATCAGAAACAACTGGGATGACGCATCCGGGGCGCCTCGTGCTGCACCCTCCGCCGCAGCAATCAGTTCTTCGCGACCGAGAAAAGCCGTCGGTGTACCGCTCAGTACGGCACCGGTGAGCTCGTCGCCGTGCAGAGCGATGAAGTGCTGCGCCACAATCGCGCCCATGCTGTGGCCGAGCAAGAATGCCGGCACGCCCGGAGCGTCTGAACGCGCGCGCTCGAGTACGGCATACAGGTCATCTAGAATCCCTGCCCAACCGCCGGGTCCGGCGTCTCCGACGCGCCCCGCAACAGCGCTGCGGCCGTGCCCGCGATGATCCGGGGCGTACGTGCGGTAGCCGTAGGAAGCAAGAGCACGGCCGAGACGATCGTACCGCTCGCCGTGCTCGGAGACGCCGTGCGCGATGACCACGACGGCGCGCGGCGGCGCTCCGCCGTCCCAGCAGCGCACGAAGACGGTGGCTCCGTCGGACGACGGAAGCGAAAGGGTCGTTACGGCTGCTGCGTTCACTTCGAGTCACGTACCGTTCTCACGCGAAATGCGTGCGCGTTCGTGCGAGACATAGACGTCGCTCGGCGCGAGCCCGACGTAGGGCCTCCGTTCTCGAGCGTGTTCCGGCCCAGACCGTCATCCGCGCAAAGCGGACCGGACATCACAAAGCCTTTCAACGCCGCTTACTAGCGTGTCGAAGGGCGAGTTCACGTTCGTACCGTCGGCCGATACCGTAGCACGCGGCGCGCGTTTCTCGCAAGCCGGTTGCGCGCGGGTACAACGCCGTCGCTACCAGCTTCCACGTGCCGATAGACCGTACGCAGCGGCCCAGTGCATCCGCTCAAGCGCATCGCGGGCCGGCTCCTCCCCAGAAATTTATGCACTGCGTGACGTTATGCCACCCCGGTGGCACAGTGCGGTGCTTTACTGGCGCTGGAGGACGACGCCATGCTGCACATCTTTATCTGCCCCGAGTGCCGGACCGAACACGACGAACCGGCCGAAGCCGATTTTCTACTGAGCGCGATCTGCGTCGACTGCGCATTTGAGCTCGACGTACGGGCGGCCCGCTTCGAGCCGCTCGTAACGCACCCCGCCGCGGCTTGATGACAAAGCCACGCCGCGCTCAGCGCCGGGCGAACGACGAGGGGCGCACTACAGGGCGGCGCGCGCCGCAGCGACGACGTCCTCGAGAGCTCCGGCTTCGAATGGGATGCGTAAGCCCGCATCCTTCACGAGCTTGCGGAACGGCGCTTCGCCGCCGCGACCGCAGAGCGTGACGTACGCGGCCAAGGTCGCTTCCCGATCACTCTCCGCGCGTTGCCAAAATTGCAGCGCGCAACAGAGCGCAAGCGTATAGTCGATATAGTAAAAGGGCGCGACGTAGATGTGGCGCTTTTCTTGCCACAGGCCGCCTTTGGCGGGGTACGCGAGATCACCGTACGCGCGCCAGGGAAGATAGCGGCGCTCCATCTCCTGCCACATACCGTGCCGCTCTGTCGACGTCGCACCCGGATGCGCATAGACCAGATGCTGGAAGTGGTCGACTGCAACGCCATACGGTAAGAAGAGCATGGCGTCAAGCAGATGCTCGCGCCGATACGCCGCTGCATCCTCACCGAAAAAACGTTCCATCTGCGGCCACGAGAGATACTCGAGCGACATGGAATGAATCTCGGCGGATTCCAGCGTCGGCGTCAGATAGTCGACGGCGATCTTATCCCGGCTGCGCCAGCCTTGGAACGCATGCCCAAGTTCGTGCATGAACGTTTTGATATCGGACCGCGTGCCGTTGAAATTTGCGAAGACGAACGGCTCGCGCCGCGTGGGGAAGCTCGTGCAGTAAGCGCCGAGCGCTTTACCGGGCCGATTCTCGACGTCGAGCAGATCGCGCTCGAGCAAGACGTCGATCAATTCGCCGAGCGACGGATCGATTGCGCTCAGAGCTTCGCGCGTGCGAGCGACGATCCATGAACGATCGCCGAGCGGCGCCACGCGCTTCTCTACGCCGAGCGTCGATTCGTCCCACAAGTATGCCCGGTCGAGCCCGGCGCCCGCAGCTCCTTTCCGCACCAGCTCGTGAGCGAACGGCACGATGACGCGCGCGACTTCGTCACGATAGCCTTCGACGTCGGCCGGTCCGTAGTCGACGCGGCGCATCCGGCGATAGCCCAGACCCGTGTAATCCGCGTAGCCCAGTTTGCGCGCCATGCCGTCGCGCAAGCGCACGAGCTCGGCAAAGAGGTCGTCCAGCCTTTCCGCCCGCTCTTCGAAAATCGTCCAGCGTGCGCGTTCGGCAGCATGTCGTACCGGGCGCTGCGGGTCTTGCAGGTAAACGCCGAGCGCCGCGAGTGAACGCGACGCACCGTCGAAGGGTGTTTCCGCCGTTGCGAGCAGCTCCGTATACGTGCGGGTCAGCTCCGATTCGAGTATGAGAGCGGTAGAAATGGACTCGTCGAACGTGGCGATATCGGCCTCCCACAGCGCAAACGCTTGGCTACCGAGGTCCGCCTCGAGCTCCTGCCGAGCGCCACTCCCGAGAAACCGGCGCTTCATCGTCGTATCGAGCGCCGTCATCGCGGGAGCGCGCCGGTCGAGTTCGCGCTGCGCTTCGCGGTGAACGTCGCTGCGCGTATCTTGCGAATAACGCAACTGTGTCACGTTGGCCCACGATTTCCAGCGCCGCCGTGCAGCGTCCCAGTCGGCAAAACCGTCACGCCAGGCAACAGCGCCGTCGTGCGCGAGCGTGGCCTCGATCGAGCGGTAGGTCTCCGCCATATCCCGATCGGTCGGCGCCGCGATCTCCGTCATCCAACTCATGCAGGCTTCCTTTACAAGTCCAGGCGGTCGGCTACAAAGCAGTTTGGGCGAGGTCCGTAGGTGTCTTCGCGGCTTTACAGCGAAACGTCGCCCGCGTATCCGGTCAATTCGACGTAACCGACGCCGCGCACGTTGCCATGCGCCGCGTCGCTGACGTCGACCGCGCCTTCCCAGTAGGAAACGCCCGTCGTCGTGGCGGCCAATTCTTGATCGAGCACCGTCGGTGAGAGAACCACATCGACTCCCGCCTGCGCAACCCGCACTCGCCAGCCGCTCGGATACGCTCCGCCGGTATGGGGACTACGCCACGTACCCGTCGCGGCGATCGAAAATGCGGCGAGCGGCAGAAATTTTACCGAACCGTCACGTTCGATGAGGCTTCCGCTCGACTGCGGCGTAATGCTGCCGTCTTTTTGTCGCAGCACGTACAACATGAGTTCGCGCCGGTCGGCGAGTTGAATCGAAAACCAGTCCCAGCCGGCTTGACTCGCCTGCATCTCACCCGACCCAAACTCGTGATCCATCCAGGAGAGCCCCGTAATCGCGAAGCGCTGACCGTGGTATTCGAGCGTGCCGGCCGTTCGCAGCCGCGTATATGAGTAATAGTGCGATGCGCACGAAGGACACGCCGCTTTGAGCGATACGCCGCCCCGTCCATGCACGGCCGGCGGCTTTTCCGGGATTTGCTCGAAGCGGATAGCGTTACGGCCAAGCGCGGTTACGGCGGATGCGCTCATATTCATGCGTTCGATATCGGGCCGGCTTGCGGCGGCACCGCGCAAGGTCCAAGTATCGGCGCGCACGTCGAGCGTCGCCGGCGAGGCGTAGCCCGCGCCGAGGGCTTCGCGCGCGAACTTCTCAGCGTGGAAGAACGTACGGCCTTGCTCGTCGGTAAGCGCGAAGTGCGCCGGATACAACTCGTTCCCGCGCCAACGGCTCTGTCCGCGCGACGGCGGCGGGTCCCCCGGGCGCAGGCCGATTCGGAAGAACGTTAATTCGTATCCGAACCTTCGGCCGTTCGCCGTTGTAACGTGCCCCGTGTAGTACCACCATTCGCTTTGATAGCCCGGATGCGCGGCGTGATCGCGCGGCCATGAAAACGCGTACGGTGGAGCGGCAACGGTAAATTTTGGAGGGGCGGCAGTTGCCGCCGGGGCCGTTACGATCGCGAGCGACGTTTGCGCGCGACACGAAAACAGCGCGACAACGAGCGGCGCAAGAACTCGAGCGACGGTTTTCATTCGCTACGCACCGCTTCCGCGGTCCGAATGCGCGCGGCGATGCGAGCGGGATAGATGCCGGCGACGAGCGCAGCACCGATAACGAGCACGATCGCCTCGGCCAGGAAATCCCAAGGCATGTGAAGTTCGATAAGCCACCCGAACGCTTGACGGTTGATGACGAAGATGAGTAGGAGCGCGAGCATGATGCCGACGACGGCGCCCGCAATTCCGCCGAGCGCGCCGATGCAACCGGCTTCGTAGAAAACCATCCGCCGGACGTCGCGGACGGTCAAGCCGAGATAACGCAATAGTCCGATCTCCCGCCGCCGCTCCAAGACGAGTGCAAACAAAGTGCTGACCACCCCCAGGACCGCGATCGCAATGGAGATGATATAGAGCGCATACGTGATGGCGAAGGTGCGGTTGAAAATTGCAATGACGAGTGCGCGCAACTCCCGCGTCGTCTGCACGTCGATACGTAACGGCAACACGCTGCGAATGATTCGCGTGCGAAGTGCCGGCAGGTCGACGCCGGGCGCCGCGTAGATAGCGAGCGAATTCACGCTCGTGTCATGAAATAGACGCGCGAACGTTCGCGTATCCAGGAGCATGACGCCCGAATCGCTCGAATAGTCGTTATACAGCGCGACGACGTGGAAATGTGTCAAACCGCTCGGCGTGTCGATGTCGACCGCGTCGCCGACCTTCGTACCGAAGCGCGTGCTGAACGGTTCGCTGATTACCACGCTCAGCGTATCCGGCAGGCTGCGCGCGAGCGCACGCGTGTCGACGTGACCGATGAAGCGCAATTTATTGCGTTCGGCGACGGTCGAGAAATCGACCGCAGCCAGCGTCGTTAGTGTTTTCTCATAGGGAAGCGATATCGCGCGAAACGTGTCGACGGCAGCGACGCCCGGGATATGCGCGATGGTCTTGGCGACCGTGGGCGCAAAGCGGGCGTCATAGGAGGCGTCCTGGAGCCCGAGGGGGCGCACGAACAGATCGGCTTTGAGCGTATCGTCGGCCCAAGCCACGACGGTCGTACGAAAGCTCCCGATGAGGATCGCGACGCTGACCATCATCGCAATCGCGACCATGAGGGATGCGACGGCGACGCTGTTGCGGCGTAACGACGAACCGAGATTGGTCGCCCCGAGCAAACCCGCAGCCGAGAGGTGCCCGGCGTACCGGTGCGCGGCGGCCGCAAGGCCCGCGATCGCGAGCGGTACGCACAGCGACCCGCCGAAGATAATCAACAGACCCGCCGCATACCCGGCGATCGGAATGCCGTCGACCGGGGGCAAAAACGTCAACGCGTAGGCGGCTGCGAACAAGGCGATTCCGGCCAGTGCGAGCCCCACCCCCGGCCGCGCGCGCCGCCGCTCGAATCCTTGGGCACGCATCGTGATGGCGGGGGCGGTCGAGGCGGCTTCCAGGGCCGGAAAAAGCGCCGCTAGCGTCGCGAGAACGGTACCGACGGCGAAGGCCTTGAGCAGCACGAGGGGGGCGTACAGGACGTGATCGGCATGGGAGGCGACGTACATCGTGTCGACGGTCCGCGATACCGCGCCTACCGACAGCTGCGCGAGGACAGATCCGAGTACGAGTCCGAGAATCGAGCCGCAGACGCCGAATAGCGCGCCCTCGGCAAGAAAAGTCCGAAAAACTTGGCCGCGCGTCGCGCCGAGTGCGCGCAAGGTACCGATGTCCGGGCGCCGCTGCACGACCGAAATTGCGACGGTGTTGTAGATTAAATACATGCCGACGAGCATCGCTATATACGACAGAGCCGCTAAATTTAATTGGAAGCTGCGAAGCATGCGTTTGATTTCGTCCGTGCGGACCTTAGGCGCGATAGCCCGGGCGCCATGCGGGAGAACGGCAGCGACGGAGTTGCGCACGGAAACGAGCCGAGCATCGTCGACGACGAGATCGATCCGGTCGAGCAGACCGATCTTTCCGAAGACTTCCTGCGCCGTCACGATATCGACGAACATGACGCTCGTATCGATCCCGGCGACGGCCGCGGGTAAAACGGCGGCCACATGGAAACGCACTGGTGTGTCGCCCGCGAGCGCGCTAAGCGTGCCGCCGGTGCGTACGTGATAGCGGTCCGCCACGCGCTGCGAGATGATCGCCCCCCGCCCTGCGATCAGCGCGTACGGATCGACGCCGAGGGCGTTCGCTCGAAATTCGCCGGGCGTAACGGGTCCCGAAGCGCCGTTCCCCGGCAGCGGCCGCAAAAGGTCGATCCCGAGGACGCGCAAGATTTCGCCCGAAAACGGATCCCCCGGGCGCGCGCCGACGACGACCGATTCTTCGATCGTCGGACTTGCATAGGTAACTCCGTCGACGTCCTGCACGCGAAGCAACGCCCGCTCGTCGAAGCCCCGGCCGACCCCGAGCACTTGCAGATTCACATGACTCGAGACGATGTTGACGCTCGAGGCAAACGAGGCGACTGCGGTCGCGTTCGCCAGATCGATCGCGAGCGAAATCGCAACGCCGAGCCCGACGGCAAACAGCGTCACGCACGAACGCAGCCGATTCGCGCGCATGTGTCCGACGACGAGCGCCTGCAAAAGCGCTCTCAAACGCTGAGCGTCGCAGCGATTACCGCCGTCACGGTCGAGGGGCACCGCTCGGACTTTGCTCGGCGGTCGCGATGATGCGGCCGTCCTGCATGCGGACGATGCGATCGCAAACGGCCGCCGCGTCCGCAGAATGTGTCGCCATTAAGATCGCTTGACCCGCAGCGGCGAACGTACGCAACAAGCGCAGCACGCCCGCTCCGCTGGACGAATCCAGGTTGCCCGTCGGTTCGTCGGCGAGGACGATCGCCGGGCGATGAATCGTAGCGCGCGCGACTGCTGCGCGCTGCATTTGGCCGCCGGATATCTGAGCGGGATAGGCTGCGAACTTGCCGCCGATACCGACGGCCTCGAGCGCAGCTCGAACGCGCGCGGCAATTTCGGCTCGGTCGCGACGCTGCAGCACGAGTGGCAGCGCGACGTTCTCACCGACCGTCATCGCGGGCAACAGATTGAAGAACTGGAAGACCGTGCCGATGCGTTCCCGGCGCAATGCCGTAAGCGCGTCGTCGTCGAGCGCCGACGTCGAGCGGCCGTCGACTTCGATCGAACCGGAACTCGGCAGATCGACGCAGCCGACGAGGTTGAGCAGCGTGCTCTTGCCGCAGCCGCTGGGTCCGACGAGTGCCACCATCTCGCCCGGATACACCGTCAGCGAAACCGCATCGAGCGCACGAACGGCCTCCGCGCCGGCGTCGGCATAGACTTTACTCGCGTCGACGGCGCGGACCGCTGCACGCGCTCTATCGACGGTCTCGCTCACGCGTGCCGTCTCGGTTTCCACTCAGCCTTCGACGCCGCGCAGGACGAGCGCCGCATTGATGCCGCCGAACCCGGTCGAATTCGACAACACGACTCGCGGCGCAAGCGGACGAAGCTCGCGCACGTAATCGAGATCGCAAGCGGGGTCGACGTGTTCGAGATTGACCGTCCGGGGAACCCGGCCGTGGTGGATGGCGAGCACCGATAGCGCGGCCTCCCAAGCGCTGGTTGCGCCGAGCGCGTGACCGTGCTGGCCTTTGGTGCCGAGGACAGGGATGCGGTAGGCCGAGGGCCCGAGTGCCTCTTTGAAGGCGGTCGTCTCGATAACGTCGTTGAGCTGCGAAGAAGATCCGTGCGCGTCGATGAGCTCGAGCTCGTCCGCGCCGAGCCCCGCTTCGGTTAGCGCCGCCCGCATCGCTTGCGCGGATCCGCGGCCTTGAGGTTGCGGAGCGGTCATGTGATAGGCATCGGACGTAAGCCCGTAGCCCACGAGTTCCCCATAGATACGCGCGCCGCGGTCGACGGCATCGCGATACCGCTCGAGGACGAGCATGCCCGCGCCTTCGGCCATGACGAAGCCGTCGCGATCCCGATCGAAAGGCCGGCTGGCGCGCGCCGGCTCGTCATTGCGTTCCGACATCGCGCCGATCGTATCGAAGGCGCCGTACACGAGCGGTGACAGCGGCGCCTCCGCTCCTCCGGCGAGCGCCGCCCGAACGTCGCCGCGAGCGACGGCGCGAAAGGCATCCCCGATCGCAACGGCGCCGGCCGCACACGAGTTGCCGTTACTGACGGCCGGTCCACGTAGATCGAAGGCCATGGCAACGTTCGACGTCGCGGCGCCCCCGAACACCGAAATCGCGAGCAGCGGCCGGACGGTGCGCGCGCCGCGCTCGCGGTAGGCGTTATGCTGCTCCTCCGCAAAAGCGAGCCCGCCGAGCGCCGAGCCGATATAGATGCCGACGTCGTCCGCGAAGGAGGTCGGATCCAATGCGGCGTCCTCGAGCGCGAGTTTCGCCACCGCGACGGCGAACTGACTGAAACGGTCCGTGCGTGCTACGTGCTTGCGTTCGAGGAAATCGTGCGGATCGAAAAGCGGAACTTCGGCGGCGACATGCGAGCCGAATTCGCTCGCATCGAAGCGCGTCACGGTGCCGACGCCGACCGTGCCGGCGACCACATGCTCCCAAAAGGTCTTGACCCCCAACCCGAGCGGCGATACGATGCCGATTCCGGTTACGACGACGCGCTCCGTCGCGCGGGTCATGTGCGGCGTTCCGCGAGCAGTTTCATGCGTGCCAGTGTTTTACTCGCGACGTCGTGCACGAAAAACTCGCCGACGACGTGTTCGCCGAGCCACTCGCTCGCGACGGGAAAAGCGAAGTGTAAGCGATGTTCGATCGTCACGCGCGTGCCGTCGGGTGCTGCAGCGAACCGCCACTCGACGTCCATTCCACGCGTCCACCCGCGCACGTGGCGGAAGCGTATCGATGGCGTTTCGGGATCGTCCGTTTGCTCGGCGACCCACGCGATCGGAATGAGATCGCGCCAGGCTGCCATCGCGACCGTGCGCGTAGCGCCGCTCGTGGATAGGACTCGCACCGAGCGATAGTGCGGAAGGATTTCCGGCCAACGTTCTGTGGCCGCCGCGAGCCGATAGATTTCGGCAGCGGAAGCCGCAATCGTAATCTGGTTGACCATCTTCGTCACGCGAGTAATCTTCCCAGCGACACTGGGCTCAGCGCTCGTTCCGGCGCGACGGTGCCCGCGACTGCCCCCAGCAGCGCCGCAGCGAGATCGGGCCGGGCGCGCAGCCGTGAAACCGCGCGCCGCGCCAGCGGCGGCACATCGACCAGCGCCCCCACGACCTGCGTCAAGCGTTTGCGAACGGCGAAATCGCGCTCGCGCTGCTTCGCATAGTTTTCGAAAGCGGCTTCGGCGCGCCTCACGTCCGTCAAACTGAGGGCGATCGCGTCGACGGCTTCGCGCGCGCTGCGCAACGCGAGAAAAACGCCTTGACCTGTAAACGGATTCAAGAAGCCTGCAGCGTCGCCGACCAGCAGCGCGCCGGCGCGAGCGACGGCGGAGACATCGAAAGCGAGCGGCCCGAAAGAAACGCGGGCGCCCAATCGCTCGGCCTGAGCAAAGCTTCGATGCCCGCGTCCCAGGCTTGCGGCCTTGCCGCGCATGCCTTCGTCGACTGCCCCGGACCACGCGCCGAGATCGCGGTCCCGCACGACGACCATGACGTTCGTGCGCTCGCCGTCGAGCGGATTAAGGGCGAAATACGCACCCATTCCTACGTACATCTCGACGTGCGACGCGAGTTCTCCGAAGCCGCGGTAATGACCGCCGAGCGCGAACCGCCGAACGCCGCGTGCCGGTTTCGCGAGGGCAAGTTTGCGCGCGACGAGCGAGCCCGCGCCGTCGGCCCCGACGACGACCCGCGCGCGCAGCGAAGAGGGCTCTCCGTGCGCGTCGCGCAGCTCGACGCCGCAAACGCGTCCGTTTTCGAAGGTGAGATCTTCCGCGTGCGCGCGCAGCACACGGGCGCCCGCGTCCCGCGCGGCGTTGAGAAGCAGTTCGTCCAGGAGCGCTCGTTCGCACGCGAGCGAAGGCGCAGGGAACGGCATTTCGAGCGCCTCGGTCTGCGGCGGCACGATCCGCAACCCGCGTAACGGTCGCGCGATCGCTGCCACGTTTTCACGCAAACCCAGTTCGTCGAGCGCCGCAACCGCGCCACCGCTCAAATATTCTCCGCAGACTTTGCGGCGCGGGAAACGCTGCCGCTCGACGACCGTCACCGCGATGCCGCGCCGGGCGAGACCGAGTGCGCAGGCGGCGCCGGCCGGCCCGCCTCCGACGACGACGACGACGACGTCAGCCACGCACGTGCGGACGGCGCCGTCCGGCTTGCCGCGCGATGTGCCGCAATGGGCGAGCCGTTATGAAGAAACGGGTCGCGTCGCGCGCAACCCGTTTCAAAGCGGGAAGTTCCGTGAAAGTTTAGCTTTTGAAGTAGTCTGCGTTAACCGAGATATAGCCCTGCCATTTATCGGGTACGTCGGAGTCTGCATAAATCGCCTCGACCGGACACGCGGAAACGCAAGCGCCGCAGTCGATGCAAACTTCGGGATCGATGAAAAGCTGCTTTTCGTCGTCCTTGCCGTGAATGCAATCAACCGGACAGACGTCGACGCACGATTTATCTTTCGTGCCGATGCAGGGTTCGGTAATGACGTATGACATGGCTTCGTGACTGGCCCTTTCGGATACAAACTCGCTGCTCGTATTGCGGACGGCCCGCTAGTGCTCCTTGCGACGAAAGACGCAGCGCGGCGGCACCGCCGGTCGCCAGGCACTCGTCCGGCATGCGGGCCGGGCTTCAATCGCGAAGTAACTGCCGATGGTTACCGGAACCGCTCATACGCTAGCACCGAATTGCGAGACTTGTGGGGTCGCGCCTGCGACGACCCGCGACTACACGCTGCGCAGCGGCGCATGGGTCGAAGCCGAGGTTTGCGAGGCGTGCGCTCGACGGCGCCGCACGGCGATCGTTCCGCTGGCCATTTCTGCGCTCGTTGCTGTCTCGCTCGCGGTCGGCACGACGTTTGCTATCGACCGCTTCCAGCGCGGCGAACGCGACTTGCCTACGGGCGATCCCCGTGAGTGGACCAAGCGGCTGCGGACGGGCACTCCGACGCTGGCGGCCTATTCGCGCGATCTTACGGCCGCGGCGCGCGCCGGCGAACTAGACCCCGTTATCGGCCGTGACGTGGAAATCGACCGGCTCGTCTCGATCCTCGCCCGCCGCTCGAAGAACAACCCCGTGCTCGTCGGCGATCCTGGGGTCGGCAAAACGGCCGTCGTCGAAGGACTCGCGCAGCGCATCGCCGCGGGTAAAGTGCCGCCGGTTTTGCGCGATAAGCGGCTCCTCTCGCTCGCGCTCGGCCCGCTCGTTGCCGGCACCAAGTATCGCGGCGAGTTCGAAGGCCGGGTGAAGCGCATCGTAGACGAAATCAAGAAGTCGGCGCGCGAAGTTATCCTCTTCATCGACGAGCTGCATTCGCTCGTGGGAGCGGGGGCGGCCGAGGGTTCGCTCGACCTTTCGTCGATGATAAAACCGGAACTCGCGCGCGGGGAATTGCAATGTATCGGCGCTACGACGTTCGAGGAATATCGCAAGCACATCGAGGCCGACGCAGCGCTCGAACGGCGCTTTCAACCGGTAACCGTGTCCGAGCCGACGATTGCGGAAGCAGCGCTTATCCTGCGCGGCTTGCGGGGCAAGTACGCAACTCACCACGGCGTTACGATTTCCGACGAAGCGGTCGATGCCGCGGCGGCGCTATCGGCGCGCTATATCGTCGATCGCTTCCTGCCCGATAAAGCGATCGATCTGATGGACGAGGCAGCGGCTTCGGTCGCGCTCAGCGGCGGGTTCAAGGTTACCGCGGGCGACATCGCGGCGGTCGTTGCGAAGTGGACCGGGATCCCGCAAGGGTCGCTCAGCGAAGAGCAATCGCGCAATCTGCTCGCGCTCGAAGGCGCGCTTGCCAAACGCGTCGTCGGACAGGATAGAGCGATTTCGCTCGTCGCGGAAGCGATCCGGCGCGGGCGCGCCGGACTGAAAGATCCTCGCAAACCCGTCGGCGGTTTTCTTTTCGTCGGTTCGAGCGGCGTCGGAAAGACCGAGCTCGCTCGCGCGCTCGCAGCGGAACTCTTCGGGACCGAAGACGCACTCGTGCGCATCGATCTCACGGAATACACCGAATCGCATACGGTTTCGCGCCTGCTCGGCGCACCGCCCGGTTATGCGGGTCATGACGAGCCGGGACAATTGACGGAACCCGTGCGGCGCCGGCCGTACTGCGTCGTACTTTTCGACGAATTCGAAAAGGCGCACGGCGACGTCGCTTCCATTCTGTTGCAAATTCTCGACGACGGGCGCGTCACGGATGCCAAGGGACGCCTCGTCGATTTCCGGCACTCGATCGTTATCTTAACCAGTAACGCCGATCCATCCGAACTCGAGATCTACGTACGGCCGGAACTTCTCAACCGCATCGACGACGTCGTGCACTTCAACGACCTAGGCGAAGCTCAGATCGAACGCGTCGTCGAGCTGCAGATGAGTGCCGTAGCCGAGCGGCTCGGTGCCCTGCGCGTGTCGATCGTCTTGACCGACGAAGCTCGCCGCTTCCTTGCAAGCGAGAGTCTCGCAGCTGGTAGCGGAGCACGCTACGTCGCACGTACGATCGCTCGACTCGTCACGAACCCGCTGTCGACCGCCCTGCTCCGCGGCGACATTTCTGCCGGGGGCAAAGCGCGCGTGGAGCTGCGCGACAGAGCCCGCATCGAAGTCACCGCCGCCTAGCGGAGGCGCAGATTTCGCGCAGGGCTTCGTTGCCGACGGGCTCATGTGCTCGGATTCGCTTCGCGAATCCCGGCACGAAGTGCCGCGCCCGTAGGGCGGAATTCGGCGACCCGAATTCACATACTTCGCCCTTCGGCGCCTCGCCCTGCACGAAAGCTGCGTTTGCTTCGCTTGTCGTGAGCGCGGCTTTTCGTCTCGGCTCGCGAGAGTCGGATTTAGTTTAGAGGATTTTTTTTATGGCGTCTTCGATTTCGCTGGTTTGCATTTCGCCGAGGCGGAAGGTGCTGACTTTGCCGGCTTTGTCGATGAAGATGTGAACGGGCAGTGCGATGACGCCGTACTGCTTCCCCATCTCGCCGTCGTCGACTGCGATGGCGAACGGCCACTTATATTGGCGCGCGAAAGTAACGGCCTTCGCTCTGTCTTCTTGCTCGTTCACGCCTACGACTTTCAGACCGCGAGACGCGTATTTCTTGGCTAGGTTCGCAACGCCCGGCGCTTCTTCGTTGCACGGCGCACACCACGTCGCAAAGAAATTCAGGTATACCGGTTTGCCGTGCAACGCCGCCAACGTTACGTTGCCGCCCGTCGCGCTCGGGAGCGTAAAGGCAGGAGCCGAGTCACCGGCATGCGGGGCGGAGAGCGCGGGCCCTTGCGCTACGGCGAGCAGCGTAAGGGCGATGAAGACGATACGAGACGGATGCACGGCCGGTTCTCCTAAGACGTACTGAAAGAAGGAAAGCGCACGTGCGTCGCGTCCTCCGCCATCTGGCGCAGCAAAGCATCGACCGAAGAGAACGCGCGTTGCTCGCGCAGAAACCGAAAATCGCGCAGCGACAATTCCTCGCCATAGATGGTGCGCCGAAAGTCGAGTAACCAGACTTCCACCGTCCGGGCTGCGCCCGCGAAGGTCGGATTCGTACCGATCGACACGAGCCCCGCGTAATCGCGGCCGTCATAGCGGGCGACGACCGAATAGATGCCGTCGGCCGGCAATGTTTTCTTCGCGTCGATGGTGAGGTTGGCGGTCGGAAAGCCAAGATCGTGGCCGCGACCGAAGCCGAGCGCGACGCGGCCCCGCAAGGCATACGGCTCGCCGAGGAGCCGGTTCGCCGTTGCGAGATCGCCGCGCCCGAGCGCCGCGCGGATACGCGTGCTCGAGATACGCTCGTCCTGGTCCGCCAGCGCCGGAACCGCGACCACATCGACGCCAAGCGGCGCAAGGGTTTCGCGAGCAACCGTCACGTCGCCCTCGCGACCGCGTCCGAACCGGAAGTTCTCGCCGATAACGAGCCCGCGAATACCGAGTTTCCGGCGTAAGACCTCCGTCAAGAAAGCGCGCGCGTCGATGCTTGCGATTCGCTCGTCGAACGGCACGAGATGGAGCTCGTCGATCCCGGTCGACGCCAACAAGTTTATGCGCTCCTCGAGCGTATTGATGAGCGCCGGCACGCGTTCGGGACGCAAGTACGTGGACGGGTGATTTGCAAACGTAAGGACCGCCGCCCGATAGCCCGGGCGCCGCAACCGCAACAGCGCTCGGATGATCTCGCGATGACCGCGATGCAGCCCGTCGAAAAAACCGAGCGCCATGACGAGCGCCCGGTCGTGCTCGCGACGCTCCAGCGCGTGATGAATTTTCAAACGAACACTTTGCGCGGCGCCAGGAGCGCTCCGACCGCTTCACCGACTCCTACCAGCGTGCGCGTCGAGTCGCGCACAAATACGTGTTTCGCGGCCGACCCGAGCGGTAGCGGCACGAGCCGGCCGGCTCGAAAGTCTGCCGAGCCACGGCCGTCGAGCACGATCGTCGGAAACGGAATCACGCGCTCGGGCGCGATGAGCGCGTCCTCCGGCGCTGCTTCGATCTCTTCCAGGAGCAAGGACTCATACAAGACGAACGCGCCGGCCGCATCGCGCAAAAGCGCTCCCATGTGGGCGCGGCAGCCGATTGCCTTGCCCAAGTCTTCGCACAGTACGCGGACGTAGGTCCCTTCGGAACATGCGACGGCGATACGCGCGACGCCCTCGCAGTACCCGAGAACCGAAAGACCGTAGATCGTAATGAGCCGTGCCGGCCGGTCGACGGATTCCCCACGCCGGGCGATGTCGTAGAGTCTCTCGCCGTTGTGATGCAGTGCACTGATCATCGGCGGTATCTGCCGGCCGGAACCGAGAAACGAGGGAACAGCTTCGCGAAGCCGGATCTCGGCGTCCGGGGGGACGGGGCTCGCCGCGATCTCCGTCCCGGTCGCATCGCCGGTCGACATCGTACGTCCGAGCACGAGCGTGAAAACGTACGACTTGCGGCGGTCCTCGATGAGCGGAATCAGCCGCGTTGCCTTACCGAGGGCGAGCGGCAAGACGCCCGCGGCCATCGGATCGAGCGTACCCAGGTGGCCGACCGGCAATTTGCAACCGCCGGGCTGCGCGTAGATTTTTCTAACGCGCGCGCCGACCTGCACCGACGTTAATCCCGCCGGCTTGAAGACGTTAACGAAGCCGAACATTACGAAGCGAGGGCGGCGTCCCTCACTCCCGTCACAAGCCTTCCGCGTGTAAGGCGGCGCGCACGGCGTCCACCGCTGCGTCCACCGTACCGTCGAACGTGAAGCCCGACGCCCGGAAATGGCCGCCGCCGCCGAGTCGCCCTGCGGCCGTCTGCACGTTCACGCGCCCGTTGCTGCGCAGGCTCGCCCGCACGTCGCCTTCATACGCTTTGAAAAGCGCCGCCACATCTACGCCTTCCACGGAGCGCAAGTGCTGCACGATCTCTTCGGTGTCTTCGCCGTCGGCGCCGTGACGTGCCAGCATCGCTTCGTCGACGACGGACCAGCAGAACTTGCCGTCTTCCTCCAGCCGCGCCGAAGCGAGCGCTTCACCGAGCAAACCGATCGCCGCAAAACGCTTGTTCGCGAAGACGCGTTCGGTGATCTCCTGTTGATCCGCGCCACGGTCGACGAGCCAAGCTGACGTTCGCAGCACCTCGGCGGTCGTATTCGAGTGCATGAAGCCGCCCGTATCCGTCATGATCGTCGTCAGGAGACAGGTCGCAATTTCGGGCGTGACCGGCGCCTCCATCGCCTGCAGCAACTTCAGAACGCACGTGCCGGTCGAACACTCGGTTTCCAAGACGTAATTGAGCGCGCCGAAACGAGTGTTGGCAAGGTGATGGTCGATATCGAGGATATTCTCGCGAGCGATCTCGGGCAGAAACTCTCCGGCCCGCGACGTATCGCTCATGTCGCAGAAGACCCACAGCGCATCGGCGGGCAGATCGGCCGGCAACGCACGCGCGACTTTATCCGCATCGGGAAGAAAGCGCAGGTTCCGCGGCACCGGATCTTGCTGGAAATAATAGACGCGCTTGCCCTGCGGCCGCAGTGCGAGCCCGAGAGCGAGTCCCGCGCCGAGCGTGTCGCCGTCCGGTTTTACATGACTGACGAAAACGAAAGCCGACCGCTTGCTTAACTCGGCGACGACGGCTTCGGTCGTGGCCTCCCGTGCGCTACTTTGAATCATCGATCTCCCCCGCTGGATTTTCTGCCGTCCGGGCCAGCACTCTAGTGAGTGCAATAGCCTTCTCCGTCGTACGATCTTCGACGAAGACGAGTTCTGGCGTGTGCCGCAACGTCACCGCGTGCCCGAGCTCGCCGCGTAGAAACCGCTTGGCGGATTCGAGCGCGATCATGCTTTGTTTCGCAACGTGACGATCGCCGATGATCGAGACGTACACTTTTGCCGTTTGCAAATCGTTCGTGATCTCTACGCGCGTTACCGTTACGAAGCCCAGCCGCGGGTCTTTGAGTTCGGTCGCAATCAACTTCGCAAGCTCGCGCTGTAGTTCGTGGTCGATCCGCCCCATCCGTTCACGTTTCACTGTTTTGCCTTTCGAACCGCCGGCATCGCGACCGAACCCGCCGCACTATACATATCGTTCTGTCTCAAAGCCGGAACGTTAGCATCCGCCGTCAGATCGAACAACTGCCTTACCAGCAGCGCGACGGCGAATACGGCTCCAAAGCTCAAAAATGCTGCATACCCCCGAATCCGGCCGGCACCGGCCCGGCGCGAAGCGTCTTGCGGCTTCAACGCTCCACCCGCGAACCACGCCGGTATTCGAGCGCCGTCTTGATCAACAATGCGACGATCGCGACAAGCAACGCAATGCGAACGCCGGTAAAGTAGGACGGCATGCGGAGCGGCCGATCCATAACGAGGCTGAAGATTTGCTGCGCAGCGATCGCCGCGTAAAGACCGAACCTTATCGCCAGTTGAGTGCGCGAGGCCGGCCGCTGTGGCGGTAGAGAGGAGTAGGTTCTCAATACAGACGTTTCGCGCTCGCGATCGCTCAACGGACGTTACGCTTCCTGAGCCACCGAAACCCGATCGCGTTGGCTACGTATAGCGCGCATAGGCCCACGAACACCCAATCCCAGACCTGCCAGCGTCCGGATAATGCGAAATAGAGCGCGAGACCGCCCGTTGCCACGATCGCGATCCATTGCAACGGCACCGCCCAAGCGGCCATGGCGCCAAGCGCCGCTGCCCGCCGCGCGTTACGTTGTTCGGCTTCCGAACTCGAGCCCGGCGAGTTCTCTGCATCGTCAGCCACGCGTCCGCTCGCGCTGAAACGCCCCGAGCGCAAACGTCCCGATTCCGATCGCAAGCCCGAATAACATGCCGACACAGAACGCATTAAACCCGGCCGGCGGTCCCGTCTTGTCGAGAAACACCGCCGCAACGAGCGCCATGAACGCGCCGAGCCCGAGTTCGCGCGACGACATGTACTTGAACCGCATCCAATACTTCACGCCGGTTTTTCAATCGCCCGCAACTGCCGCCGAAATTGGAAGAAAGAAAGCCCGAATATCGATACGCCGCATAAGCTTGTGAACGCCAGATGACGATCGCCCCATATTAGCGCCACGGCACCGATCACGACGTAACCGGCTGCGAACGCGCCGTATATCCGCGTCAGCCGAACGAGCCGTCGTCGCCGCTGCTCCGGTGTACCCACTCCCGCCGCCTCGATGCTGCGCGTAACGAGCCGAACGACCCCGGGAAGCGGTGGCTGCAAAGCCTTCCCCACTACATCACCAGAGCGGTCACGCGCGAAACCCGCGCCGCGCGCCGGCGACCGGTCGACCGGTTCAGGCCGGAACCGGTTCCGGCGCGACCAACTCAGAGGCGAACGCCTCGATCACATCCCCCGTCTTGAGATCCGAGAACTTAGCGATCTGCACGCCGCACTCGTAGTTTTCCGTGACTTCGCGAACGTCGTCTTTGAAGCGCCGGAGCGACTCGAGTTCCGACTCGAACACGACCGCCGAGTCACGCAAGATACGCACCTTGGCATTGCGCGTCAACTTGCCGCTTTGGACGTAGCAGCCCGCGATTGTCCCGACCTTCGAGACCTTGAAGACCTCGCGAACTTCGGCCCGTCCGAGAATGACCTCGCGGTATTTCGGCGCCAACATTCCGAGCATCGCCTTCTTCAGATCGTTCTCGACATCGTAGATGACCTGATAGAACCGAATGTCGACTTGCTCGTTCTCGGAGAGCCGCTTGACCGTTTCGTCCGGCCGGATGTTGAATCCGATCAGAACGGCGTTCGACGCGCTCGCAAGATTGACGTCGTTGGGCGTAATTGCACCGACGCCCGCGTAGATGACGCGGATGTTGACTTCGCCCGTCGAGAGCCCCTCGACGCGTGACCGCAAGGCCTCGACCGCACCCTGACCGTCGGCTTTGAGGATGAGGTTAAGCGTCTTGCTGCCGCCGTCCATCGGTGTCGCCATGAAGCTCTCGAGCGAAACGCGCGGCCCTGACGTTGCCGCGATCGCGACATCCTTACGGCGCGTGGAACGCTTCGCCGCGGCTTCACGGGCAACACGCTCGTCCGAGACGACCATCAGCGAGTCGCCGGCGCTCGGTACTTCCGAGAGGCCCATGATCTCGACCGGGATCGAGGGGCCGGCTTTCTTCACCTGCTTGCCCTTGTCGTCGACGAGCGCCCGGATTTTACCGAACGCCGAGCCGACGACGACCACGTCCCCGGTCCGCAACGTACCGTTCTGGATAAGGACGGTTGCGACGGCGCCGCGGCCCTTATCGAGCGCCGACTCGATGACGACGCCCGTAGCGCGCCGCGTTTTATTTGCTTTGAGATCGCGTAGTTCGGCCTCGAGAAGGACCGTTTCCAGCAGCTGATCGATCCCGTCGCCCGTGCGCGCCGAGACGGGTACCATTTCGGTCTTTCCGCCCCATTCAACCGGTTGCAATCCCTGTTCGGAGAGTTGCGACTTGACGCGGTCGGGAGCCGCGCCTTCCTTATCCATCTTATTGATGGCCACGACGATCGGCACGCCCGCTGCTTTGATATGCGAGATCGCTTCGATCGTCTGAGGCATGACCCCGTCGTCGGCAGCCACCACCAGGATCGCCACGTCGGTGACCTTCGCGCCCCGGGCGCGCATTGCCGTAAACGCTTCGTGACCCGGCGTATCGATGAACGTTACTTTGTGATCGCCCTTCTCTACCGTGTAGGCACCGATGCGCTGCGTAATTCCGCCCGCTTCTCCCGCCGCAACGTTCGCAAACCGGATCTTGTCCAGGAGCGAGGTCTTACCGTGGTCGACGTGGCCGAGTACGGTTACGACCGGCGGCCGCGTAGACAACAGCTCGGGACGGTCTTCCTCCTGCTCGACGACGACTTCTTCGCCCGCCTCTTTGATGACCGCATCGAAGCCGAATTTCTTCGCAACGTTCTGTGCGGTTTGAGCCGGAATGTTCTGATTGATCGTCGCCATGGTGCCCATCTTGATGAGCTCCTTGATGACATCTTTGGCAGGCACGATCATTGAGGTCGCGAGTTCTTGAACCGTCAGCACGTCCGGAATCTCGATCTTTTCGAGCGTCGAGGAATGGAGCTGCGTCCGGTCATCGCCTTGATTCTTCTTACGGCGCCGCTCCTTTTCGAGCAGCATTTCCGTCTCGCGATCTTTTTTGGCACCGGAGCGGTCGCCCGGGCCACGGCCGCGCGGACCCTGCGGCCCGCGCGGACCGCCGGAACTGGGTGCCGGTCCGCCGCCCGGAGCGGTAAGCGGCGTTCCCGGTGCACCCGGAGGCCGCGGCGTGAACGGCCGCGGCCCTGCCGGCGGTGTCAGCGGACGGAACGGGCCGTTCCCCGCCGGGCGGCGAGTGGGCGGTGGGGCAGCGCCCGGACGCGGCGGGGTGAGGGCGCCCCCTTGCGGCGCCCGATACCCTTGACCCGGTACTCCCAGCTGGCCGGGACGCGGAGCGACCCCGGGCCGGCCAGGAAGCCCGACTTGCGGGCCCGGGCCGGCCGAGCCGGCGGCCCCGTTACCTGGTTCGGACACTTGCGGCCGAGGTGCCGGGGCGATCGTCGACCGCCCCGCCGGAACCGGCTTGAGCATTGGAATCGGCATGTCGGTCCCCGACGCTGGCACTTGCGGCCGCACGGGAGCACCCGGAGCAACCCGCGGCGCCGGATTTGAAACGATGCGGGGAGCGGGGCTACCGGCGATACGCGGAGCCGGCCCCCCGGCGATACGGGGCCCGGGAGCGCCCACGATGCGGGGAGCGGGACCGGACGGAAGATTCGCTTCCTCGCCATCGACAGACGGCGCAACCGTGGCCGAAGCCGCGGTTCGGGCCTCGGGGACGACGGCTGACTCCGACCCGGAAGGCGCTACGACGGAAGCCGATACTTGTGCGGCGGCCGCTTCCAGCGGCACCGCTATGTCCACCGGCTCAGCAGCGGGAACGGCGGCGACCGGTTCGGGGCGGGCAGGAACCGGCGCGGCGGCAACTGTTGCCGGTTGCGCGGGGGAAGCGGCAACTGCTGCCGGTCGTGCCGGGGCGGAGGCAACGGGTGCCGGCTCGGCCACGACGGGAGCTGCATCGGCCGAGACGGCCCTGGCGGCCCGCTTAGGCACCGCCGAAACCGGGCGCAAGGTCGGAACCGCCTCCGCTTGCGCGACGACCTTGGCCGGCTGCTCCTTGGCTGGGCGGGGAGCGGCGCTCGTCGCAGTACCATTCGTCTTCACAGGAGGCGGCGCTGCAACGGCCGCAGGCGCTGCCTTTCCTGCGCCCTTGCCGGCGCCCCCGAGGAGCACGCCGCGCACAAGGTCGGCGATGGGATCCTCAACGACGCTCAGCTGATTTTTCGCCTCCAAGCCGAGCCGGTCGAATAAACCGATCAGATCTTTGGATGAAAGCCCGAGTTCCTTAGCGAGCTCGAAGATGCGTACTTTTCCGGTTGCCGTAGCCATATCGTCCTTCTCACAACCCGCTTGCAGCGTCTGCGGCTGCACTCGGAAACTTGTCTAATCCATGTAATTTGCTCCGGACCGGGCGACCCGTGCCCTTGCACGCCTCACCCGAGACCATCGAAAGTTCAGCCGCGCTAAAGCGCATTAACGAGGAACCCGCTTATCATACACGTCCTCGCCCTTCACGCAAAGGGCGCTCGCCCGTTTCCAGTCGGCAGCGGCCGCTGCGCTCGAGAGACCAGGGTAACGCTTATTCTTCAATGCCCGTCCGGCGCAACGCTGCGAGCACAGATAAGCGCCGCGACCGGGCGACCGGAATCGGGCGGCGTCGAGCGACCAGCCATCGTCCGAACGTACGAACCGCACGAGGGTCGTCTGCGCCCCGCGCGTTCGGCAGCCGACGCAGGTGCGAACGGGATTCCGAGCGGCGGTTGCTATTCTTTATCCTCGGAGGAGCCGCCCTCACGGCCGGCCGGATCGAACATCTGCCGGCGAAACTCTTCCAGCTTGCGAATGAGCTCCGGATCGATCGACGGAGCGCCGTCCGGCCCCACTTCAGCCGCCTCATCTCCGTCCGCGACCGTCTCCGGCGCCCCGACGGCAGCGCGCTCTTCGCGCTCGTTGAGGTAACGCGCCCTTGCCTCGTCCGCCTCGGCCTCGCTCGTGATATCGAGACGCCAGCCGGTGAGGCGCGCGGCCAGCCGCACGTTCTGCCCTTCGCGTCCGATCGCAAGCGAGAGCTGGTAGTCGGGAACGACCACCAGACCGACGCCTTCGTCCTCGAAGAGCTCGACCGTCAGAACCTTCGCCGGAGCGAGGGCATTATGAATGAAACCGACAGCGTCGCTCGACCAGCGGATGATGTCTATTTTTTCCCCGCGCAGTTCGTCCGAGACGCTGGCGATGCGACTCGACTTCGGCCCGAGACACGCGCCCACGGCATCCACGTCCGCGCGGTGCGAATGGACGGCCACCTTCGAGCGATTGCCGGGTTCACGCGCGATCGCCATAATTTCGACGATGTTATCTTCGATCTCCGGGACCTCCCGCTCGAGTAGACGTTGCACGAGCCCCTCGGCCGCGCGCGAAAGCACGATCTGCGGGCCTTTATTCGTCTTGCGTACGTCTAAAACGAAGCCCAGAATACGATCGTTAATACGAAAATTTTCGCGCGGTACTTGTTCGGAAAGCGGCAGTAGGGCCTCGGTCTTGCCCAGGTCGACGAACATATTACGCTGCTCGTAACGTTGGACGGTTCCGCCGACGAGGTCGTGGAGCTTCTGACTGTAGTCGTTAAAAATCGTGTCCCGTTCCGCCTCGCGAATACGCTGCACGATAACCTGCTTTGCCGTTTGCGCGGCGATGCGGCCGAAGTTTTTCGGCGTTACTTCTTCGTCGTAATAATCGCCCGCCTCATACTTCGAACCCGCTTCCTTACGCGTTACTTCGAGCTTGGGATCCGTGACTTCGTCAACGACGTTGCGGCGATGGTACACCTTATACTCGCCCGTATCGCGATCGATCGAAACGATCGCGTTCGCTTCGCCGCCGAAGTTGCGTTTATAGGCCGAAATCAACGCCGCCTCGAGCGCCTCGAGCAGCATGTCGAACGGGATGGCGCGTTCACCTTGGAGGAGCCGCAAGGACTCGCGGAGCGTAGGTTCATCGGGCGCGGCTTTCGTCGCTTTAGCGGTTTTTGCGGGCATCTTTTCTCTCTCGTTTCGCGCGCGTCAGATCGGCGCGGATATCGAAGTCGACGTTGGCAGTTTTAATGAGTTCGAGCGGGATCGGTATTTCGACCCCGTCCGCCAGCAGCAGCGCGGCGTTCCCGCGTACGCCGAGAAGGGTCCCGCGATGCGTCTTCCGATTGTCGATGGCGAGGGTCGTGACGATCCGGACCGCGCGATCTCGAAAGCGCTCGTAGTCGGCGGGTTTAACGAGCGGCCGATCCAGGCCGGCCGATTCGACTTCCAGGGTATACGGTGCGTCGAAGCTTCCTAGTGCACGATTGATTCGGGCGGCGACACGCTCGCAAGTCGAAAGGTCGACGGCGCCCTCCGCCCGGTCGACAACCAGCGACAACTCAAAGGACCGCCCCTGCCTGCGCGAACGGGCCAAGACGATCTCGAGCCCGTCGAATGCGGCATCGTACGGGAGCGCGTGGGCGGCCCGTTCGAAGGCAGCGGTGAGGCTCGTGCCGTCAGATACCGCGGAACCCGCGGCGCCCTCGAGCGATTTTTCGATGTGAATGCGTTCCCTTACAACGACGAAGCGCGGGACCTGCCCACGCTTCTCTCCTAGAACGCACCTATTATAGCGTACTTCGCGCAGGCATGGCAAGGCCGGTAGCGGCGGGTGCAGGTGGGGTTTAGGTGGCGGCGGCCCGGTGACGGCCAGGGCCCGTATGAATTCGCACGACGACGGAGGACCTTCCACGTACTCAAGACTCCGATCTAGACGGCTCCGTGGCTGCGGATTCGCGTCGTCGGCGTTGTTTTCAGGAGATCACGGAGACAGTTGCGCAGCCACTCTTGTGCAGCATCGCCATTCGAACGCCTGTGCCAGGCCATGCAATGACGGGTTTGCTCAATCTCGCGCGGAGCCGCAACGATTCGCAAGTCTGCGATCGGAATTAGTGCTGTCGCCAGCGGTTCCCCAACCGTGCATATCATATTCGTACGAGCGACGGCAAGCACCGCTGACGCTGACGTTGGGGTCGACATTACAATCTGTCTTTCGCGACCCTGCGCGGCAAGGCGATTCTCGATCCATGGCTGGCCTCCGCGAGCGACGTTTATAGAGACGTGCCGGTATTTAAGGTAATGATCTAACGTAAAGCGGCGGGAAGAAAACGGATGCTTGAGCGCTACGATGCAGACGAGATTTTCCGGCGGGAACGGCTCGGTCTCGAATTGGCGAACAGCATCCAGGCCGATGACGGCGAGGTCGACATTACCGGCCTCAATGTCCAGGATCGAATTCGCACGCCATAGACTCACATCGAGGCGAACCTTCGGCGCAAGCTCTGCGAGCTTCGCAGTCAGTTTTGGGACGATTACGATGGACCCGTAGTCTGTAGTGACGAGTTGGAAGCGCTGGTTGCTAGAGGCGGGATCGAAACTGTCCGGTCGTAGCAAGCTTTCTAGACGCGGAAGTAGGCTGCGAAGGTCCGCGAGGATGACGTTAGCCCGAGAGGTGCGCTCGAAGCGACCCGCCTTGCGAATCAGTAGTTCGTCGTCGAAGAGTTCACGCAGCCGGTCCAACGCACGGCTCATCGCGGGTTGACTCAGTCCGCAAAACGCCGCCGCCCGGGTCACGTGACGTTCCTCGAGCAGAGCGTAGAGATTCTTGAGAAGGTTTAGATCGGCTGCTTCAATATGCTTCAGATGCATGATGCTAATACGCGCTGTGCGTTGGACAAATAGTTACCAATCGCCTACCATAGACACTTGGATATCGTTATTACAAGCGCCAATTTGCTGAGGCTTTGCGAATGCAGTATCAGTGCCCGGCGACCTTATGTCTCTACTAATTCGGTAAGCGCAAGCGCATTCGGCGTTCCGGAGCGACGACATCTCATATCAGTCTGCGAGCTCGCGAAGCACAGTCTCAGCCGGCCTTTTTGGTTCGTCCGATCGTGCCGATAACGGCAGACACTCGCTCATCGAATAAAGGAGACTTTTTGGAGAAGCTTTGGCAGCCCGTCATGCTTGGGAGCCTCCATCTTCGTAATCGGCTCGCAATGGCGCCGATGACGCGCAGCCGATCAACGCCCGAGGGCGTACCGACGCCATTAAACGCGGTCTATTACGGACAACGCGCATCGTTCGGATTAATCATCAGCGAGGGAACGCAGCCCTCCGAAGACGGTCAGGGCTATTTTCTCACACCCGGTATCTATACCGACGAGCAAATCACGGGCTGGAAGCTCGTTTCGAACGCGGTTCATGCCCACGGCGGAAAACTCTTTATCCAGCTGATGCATGTCGGCCGCATCTCGCACCCGGCAAACACGCTCCATGGTCATCGGGCGATCGCGCCGTCACCGGTACGCGCTGCGGGCGAGATGTTCACCACGAGCGGTCCGCAAGACATGCCCGAACCCGCCGAGGCGAGCCAAGACGATATCGTCGCGACGATTGACGACTTTCGGCACGCCGCTTCATGCGCGCTTGCGAGCGGAGCCGATGGTGTCGAAATCCATGCGGCAAACGGCTATCTCGTTCACCAATTCCTCTCCGAGAACGCAAATCAGCGAACGGATGCCTACGGCGGATCGCTCGAAAATCGCGTCCGGTTTGCCATCGACGTAGCGACCGCTGTTGCCACAGAAATCGGAGCCGACCGAACCGGGATTCATATCTCGCCCGGTAATCCGTTCAATGACATAATTGAGGGCGATACGACCGGACTGTATCAAACCCTCATTTCATACCTCGCGCCACTCGAGCTTGCATATCTGCACCTCGTTCACGCGGGAGACGAGAATCTCCTGAAATGGATTCGGAGCGCTTGGACGACGTCGCTCCTGATCAATCGCGCTGGACGGCCACGCGAAGCTATTTCAGTCGACGTTGATTCCGGAGTTGCGGATGTCGCGACCGTCGCAAAATTCGCCCTGGCAAATCCGGACCTTGTCGCGCGGCTCGAGAACGATGCGCCGCTCAACGAACCGGACCCGGCGACATTCTACGGCGGAGATGAACGCGGGGTAAGTAGCCCGAGGGAATCCCACCCTCGGGCTCTCGCAGAACCGGACGTGAACCTCTCTGCTCATCCGGCTCCCATCATCGAGCCACCGACGTAAAGCCAACACGCCAATGTGCGAAGAGTCG
>JAABUX010000977.1_pt1 | contig 45467 bp, 25 predicted proteins | sample 5561851 | NCBI WGS metagenome assembly JAABUX01 (sample SAMN10711883, study PRJNA513361) | rock metagenome | isolation source: Antarctica rocks | place: Antarctica: Victoria Land, Richard Nunatak red sandstone | collected 2016-01-03 | reverse complement strand
TATCATATATATATCTACCCCTATTATTCTAATTTAAGTAATAGAGGTTAAAGTCCCCTATTAATTTATATTCCCTTAATAATTCTATTCTCTTACCCTTAATAGTATAAAGAGGCTATTTATTAAGGTCTTAGACTTTAGGCTAGGGTTATATATATATTATATAGTTATATTATAAAGAGATATATCCTTATATTCCTTCCTACTTTATATATTAGGTAGAATACTCTTTTTTTAGTTATATACTAAATCTTCTCTTTATTTATAATAATTCTTAGATAGTTAAAATATTTATTTATTATACCTCTTTATCTTTTAATAGTATTATTATTATAGCCTACTTCATTTATATATTATATTATAATATTTTTATTATCCTTTATACCTTTGAAAGAATCTCTATTAAGTATCTTATATATTTTAATCCTCTACCTTTACAAGAACTAGAGTCTTTTATATTAATATATCTTTTGAAATTTATAGCTTATCTCTATTATTGAAAGTGTAATTAGCCTTCCTAACTTATTTTATATTATCATTACTATTAGTAAGTTAGTTCCTCCTTCCCTTATATTCCTTTAAGAACCTATTCAAGTTATAACCTTATTAAGTTCTTTGAATTTTATTATAAGCTTCCTCTTCTTCTCTATTACTATTATTATCTACTCCCCTTAAAGTTACCTCTAGGTATCCTATTATTTAATCTCCTTTATAAAGCCCTTATATGACTTCTTTTCATTTTCTATTATTTTTAGATAAATCTTATTAAGCTCCTTCATTTTAACCTTATACTTATATTCCTACTTATTTTTATTATAATTATTATACCTCTTAACCTCTCTATTTTATATTTTATATTCCTTTAAGTTATACTTATTAATATAGATTTTAAATTTTATTAAGCTCTTATAATACCCTATTATATAATTATATTATTAGTAGTTAAAGTATTATCTTATTATTTTATTCCTCTTCTACCTCATATACTTTAGTAGGTTATATCCCTTTATTAAGCCCTTCTTAATTACCTCATTTATTATCTCTAATATAAGGAGTTCTAATAGTAATAAGGCTCTCTCTTTTACTACCTCTCCCTCCTCTCTTATATAACTACTTATAATTATACTACCCTTATGATTTAACCTTAGGAGATTCTTTTAATTTTATTAGATAATTATTATAACCCTTTTTATTAAAAAGCTTTATATCTATTACATAATAAAGGTTAAAACCCCCCCCTTCTTCTCTAAGTTATATAATAACCTCTTATAAGAGATATTATTAAAGACCCTTATAATATCTAATAATAATATACTTGTTATATTAGACTTATTATAATACTATATTATATATATTACTTTTATTATTATTTCAAAGGATATTGTAATTAACCTTCCCTTTTTAGCCTTTATTTATTATAAGAGTAATAGTTTATATTTCTTTATAAGATTACCTGACTTCTCTATAATAACTATCTCTAATATCTTCCTTAAGGTATTAAGTAAGGTAATTAAATAATATATTCTAAATTTTAAATAGTCTTCTTTCTTTAACTTTTTTAAGATAATTATATAAGCCTTTTTAAACTCTATCAATAATATGTAACCCTTAAGTAAGCCTAGAATAGGTATATAAAGCTAGGTAGTAGCTCCCTTTTTATTATTCTCAAAAACTTATTTAAGATATATCTATCCTTAATACTTTATCTTAATTTAGCATATTAATTACTTTATAAACTTCCTCTTTATTAACCTTCATATTTATTATTAAAGGTATATTATATTCAAACCCTTAAATATTACTTAAATCTACCCTTAAAAGTAGAGGGAAGAAGGTTCCTTTAAGAACTTCTACTTTCTTTTAAAATAACTCTACCCTTAGGCCTTTTCTACTTATCTTAAGGGTAGGGAACTTTAAGAGTTCTTAAAGTAATATATTTTCTCTTAACCCTATTTAATTAATTTTTAAATCTATTAAATAATTAAGACGCCTTATATACTCCCTCTTTAAAATAGAGTATTTTTCCTTTTTCTAATACTCTCCCTTTTATTTTTTAAGCCTTTTATTATACTTTTAGACTCTTTTAGCTTCTGTTATAATTATATTTTACCTTAAGCTTTAATACTACCTTTATAACCTTTATATAATTTAAGTTTTAAAAAGACTTTACCTTTAAAGAGGGCTTTACTTATAATACTACTATCTTTATAATTTTTATTAGATTTTAAAGTATTCTAGTTAATTAGCTATTTATTTACTCTTTAATTATAAGCTCCCTTTTTAATAGTAAGTATTAAAGGGTATTTATTTACTTTTTTATCTCCGTTTAATTCATTATCTTTTATACCCTTTATAAGTATAAAGTTATTACTTCTACTTTAAGACTAACTTTAATATATATTAAGATATAATTAGATCTATAATAAGGGTTTAACTTAATATAAAATTTTAATAATACTTACTTAATAGCTTCTATTATAAATATTAAATTAATAGTACTTTCTACTTTCCTTACCCTTTAAGTTATTATATCCTTTAATATGGAAAGCTCTATTCCCCTTCCTTTTATAATATTTATTAATATATTTACTACTTTTCAATATATATATATCTCTTCCTATTATTTTAATTTAAATAATAGAGGTTAAAGTCCTTTTTTAATATATATTCCCTTAATTAATTTAGCTACTCTCTTATTCTTAATAGTATAAGAGGGTTATTTATTATAATCTTTAACTTTAAGCTAAGGTTATATATATTATATATTTAAAGCTATATTAATAATCCCCTTTCCTTCTTTATAACTTATATCTTTAGGAAGTATAAGTCTTTTAATATAAATTAAATCCTTTATTTATTAATATTTTAATATTTATTTATAAAGAAATATATTTCCCCTTTCCTTTATGACTTTATTAAAGCCTTTAAACCCTATTATAAGCTTCCTCTTTTTCTTTATTACTACTATTATTTACTCTCTTTAAGGTTACCTTTAAGTATCCTATTGATTCTCTCCCTTATAAAGCCCTTATATAGTTTCCTTTTATTCTCTACTATCTTTTAGTAGAGCTTATTAAGCTCTCTTACCTTAGCTTTATACTTATACTCCTAGGTTATATACTTATCTTTATTGTAATTATTATACCTCTTAACCTCTCTAATTTATACCTTATATTCCCTTAAATTATATTTACTAAATGATATTTTATATTCTACTATGCTTATAATATCCTATTATATACTTATATTACTAATAGTTAAAGTATTATATTATAACTTTATTCCTCTTCTACTTTTTATAATTTAAGAGGTTATATCTCTTTATTAAGCCTTTTTTGATTACTTTATTTATTATCTTTGATATAAGTAGTTTTAAGGCTCTCTCCTTTACTACCTCTCCCTCTCTCCTCTCTTATATAACTATATACAATTAAGCTACCCTTATAATTTTTAGCTTTAAGATGTTCTTTTTATTTTATTAAATAACTACCTTCTTTACTTTCTTTTATTTTAATATATCTACTACCTTCTTTAATACCTTATATATTATAATTAAGAAGGTCTGTTTTATACCTTTATTAATTTATATACCTTCCTTACTTAGTTATTACTCTCTTTTAACTCCTCCCTTACTTTTATTTTAATTATAAATAGTATTAGATTACCTCTAATTAAATACTTTACTATTATAATATCAAGAATATAATTATCTTAAACTTCTTAATTAGCTACTCTTTAATAAGTATTTTTACTACTTCTCTCTTAATTCTATCATTACTTTAAATGTTTAAAGTCCTAGCCTTTCTATTATTCAAGACTTTAAATCCCCTCTTAAAAATATTATTTATGAATATTATAATGAATATCCCCTTGAGGCTTATATTACCCATTTTTATATTAATTAAGCTTTAATTAACTATCTATACTTAGCTTCTTTTACCCCCTTATAGCTTCCCCTCTTAGGATTACTTCTTTATAATCTTTTGAAACTTATGTATCTCTTTAAGTTATTAATCTACCTTTATAATAAGCTCTTTTATATATTTAAGCCTTACCCTTATTATCTTTTTTACTTTATATATTATTCAACTCTTTAATATATCTTATATAATTATAATAGTTTTGAAAGTCTTAGTTAGTATCCTTCTAATAGATATTCCTTTTTTTTAAACTCCTTCCCCCCTACTAGGCTCTTTAACCTTTATGAGATACCTCTCCTTTACTTCCTATCCTACCTCCTCTACTACTACTACTACTACTAATAGCTCCTCCCCTAATATTATATCCTAATATTAGGACTTATCTTATAGTATATTAAAGTAAGTTTATTAAGGCTTATTTTTAAGTAAAAATTAAAAATTAAATATAATTAATATATAATTCACCTCTATTATTACTCTTTATATAGATAATATATTAATTATAAGGCCTTTAAAGCCTAAGACTTAGTAGATTAGAAATACCTTTAATATTAAATTTTATATAACTAATTTAGGTTTATAAAATTATTACCTTAATATAATAGTAACTTAAGATTAGGTTAATTAGATACTATAATTAAGATAAGCTACTTATATAAAATATTTCTACTACATCTATTATTAGTATATTAGTTATAACTACCCCTACTCTAATAATATCCTTAATACCTATAGATATTATTATACCTAATAGAGCTACTATTTTTAATAGTACCCCTAAAGTTATAGATATTATTAATAACTTCTTCAAGCTTTAAGAAGAAGAAGGTTTTATAAATATCTTATAAGATAAATACGTATATATACCCCTTAGGTCTAATTAAGAGACTTAAGTAATAAAAAATTATACGCGTATATCCCTTTAATAATAAGTTTAAGACTATTATTAATAAAACCTTTAGTAAATTATATAAATAAGGTAGAATAGATTAAACTAAGGAGTCTATATAAGCGAAAGGATTATATTAATATTAATATCAAAGGCCTAAATAATATTTAAGCTATTACTTCTTAAATCTTCATTATAACTTGAAATATACCTAGGTATAATAAGCTAGCTACGTATTTATATTACTTATTACGCTACTAATACTAAGCTAGTATAAGACTAAAAGACTCTAATATTAGTCTTATTATTAAAGGCTAATAAGCTTGATATATATAAAAATATAATTAAATTTATATTAAAGGTTTTTCCTTAATATATAATTTTAAGAATATTAATTATACCCTTAGAAATAAAGATTAAGTTTATTATTAAGCTTGAACCCCTTTATTATTATATATTAACCCCTTTAATAAGGCTACTTTTATCTTATATTTACTTATCTTACTAAGTAAAATATTTAAAATTATATAATATATACTTTTTTCTTTATCATTTATAAGAGTTAATAAAGGTTAAAGTCTCTTAAAAAGATATAATAAATTATCTCTTAACTTATATATTCTTAAAGAGGGGTTATAAATATTATATTCTTTAATTTCAATTAAATCTTCTCTTTATACCTTATTTTTTTAAGTAGATTCTTAATAGATAATAATCTTTATTTAAGTAATCTACCTCTTAGCTCTTTATATAAAACCGCTTATTAATATAGAAATATACTTAAATATTTTCTTCCACTTTATAAAATAGGTAGAACTTATTATATAATAAGTTATATAATAACTTTATTTTAAGGTTTATTTACAGCTCTTGAATTATTAAGATATTTATTTATTAAATCTTTAAGAATAATATTTATATATTACCCTCTTCTTTTTATATATTATATTATAAGATCTATAATAATTAATTTATTATATAATAAATATAAGGTTATAGTCTATTATAATTATATTATTTATTATTTAAGGGCTCTTTAAGGTATTTTCTATCTTAAGTACTATCCTTTATAATAATAAAAGGACTTATTAACCTAGCTTACTTTTAAGCTATTTAAATCATTATAGTTTCTTAATATCTTAAAGATTATTTAAAGATTATAATTATATATTATAAATTTTAACCTTATTAAATTTATAAAGGTTTTATATTAATAAAAGGCTAACTTAACCTAATACTTTTATAATATCTTTTATATTCCTTTTACTTAACTAAATTATTTATACTTAAGTATTATATCCCTCCTTATAAGTAGTATACTCTATTACCTCTATATTTATAATATAATATATTATATTATATTATATTATATTATATTATATTATATTATATTATATTATATTATATTATATTATATTATATTATATTATATTATATTATATTATATTATATTATATTATATTATATTATATCATATTATATTATATTATAATTCTTTATATAATAATTATACTTCTTCTCCCTTTTATATTTATATATAAACTTATGATAATTAAAATTTTACTTTAATTCTACTCCTTTTACCTATCTTTTATAAATTAAAAGACTATTATTAAGAGTATTTTATTTTAATATTAAATAATTAACCTCTTCTAATATTTTTATATTAATAATTAAAGTTAAGTATACCTTTTTACTCTGATTTAATCTTAACCTCTTTATATATTTTAGTTACTTAAAATTAATAAAATTAATATTTAAATAAATAATAATATTATCCTCTTTAATTTATACTAGCCCTCTCTTCTAATCCTTCTTATTAAGGAGCTTTATATATATCCGTTTAATTATTATATAGAAGGCCTTTATTATATAACCTTTATAAAGGAATAAATAATTTATATTTATTCTTATATCTTCTTAAGAGCCTTATATCCTTTAATTATTATTATTTAAAATATTACTCCTTTTATATTCTTAATATTTCTTATAATTATATTTATTAAATTAATAAAGTTCTTTATTAACTCGTTCTTTTTTATTTAACTTACCTTATTATTACCTCCCTTATCTTTTGATATTTAGTTACTTAGTAGTTAACTATCTAAAGCCCCTTTAAAGCTTTATATTAACCTTAAGCTTAGGATCTTCTTAAACTTAAATCTTATAATTAAATATATTTTAAATTTAATAATATATACCTCCGCGTCTTTAAAATATCTTATAATTATATAAAGTATAACTTAAATAATACCTTATATTACCTTTATTATCTCCTTAAGTTAAAGATTTTAAGTTATTTAGATTATATCCCTTATATCTATAATAGATTTAATAACCTTTTAACCCTTTTAATCTTACTTCCCTTACTCTTTTATCTTAAAATATAAGGACTTTAATAATATTACGAGTCTTATTACTATAACCTTAAGCGCCTCTCTACCTGCTCTCTATTTATTATTATTATTACCCCCCCTTTTATCCTTTTCCCCTTACTTCTTACTATCTTCTAAGTTTACTTATAACGCCTAGCGCGTTACCTATAGTCTTTACGTATATACTTATTCGCTTATTATCGCCGCCATTTTTTAAGGTAAACTATATAAAGATAGTAAACTAATTTAATATAAATTTAAAAGCTTTAAGTATAAAGTTACTTAAATTTATAGGTGAAATTATATAAAATCTTTAATAAGTTGTAAGTACTAAACTAAAGATGATTATAAATAGTTATATACTTTAATTTATATAAAGTTTATAAAGAGCTTAAGATTATTAAGTATTAATTAATTATTAATTTTTCTAATTTAACAGTTATAATTTAAGTTAAACTTAAGGATTATAATTAAGGTAAGGAAAAAGCTCTTATTATTATTATTATTATTATTATTATTATTATTATTATTATTATTATTATTATTATTATTATTATTATCAATTTCTCTATTAATTTCTTTATTAATTTCTTTATTAATTTCTTTATTAATTTCTTTATTAATTTTAATTTCTTATTTAATAATTATTTTATTAAGGGTTTACTTTAAAGGATTTTATTATAATTACTCTTTATAATAATTAAGTAGGTAATTCCTAATATAACTTAGCTTAGATAGATATATTAGCCGTCTTGATATCTAGAAAAGAAAAGCTTTATATACCAGATATATATAATCCTTAATATTATTCAAGTATTAAATAATATAAGAGCTCCTTTACTAGGGTTTCTTATAAGCCATTTTCCCTTACGTCGTCGCCGTCAAGATATTAAAGAGGTCTATTAATTAATTACTACTTTTCTCTATTACTTTATAAGAAAGAAAACTAATTAATATCCTTACAACTACCTTTATAAGTCTTTATAACTCTATATTTCTTTCTATTATATTAAGAGTATTATATCTACTTATTAAAGCCTTTAATAGGTATCTAATATTATTTTAAGGTAGTTACTATACCGCCTTTTTAAAAAAATCCCTAAATATTTTCCCTAAATATTTTTTTTAATAATACTACCTTAATTCCTAATTCCTAATTGATATTTATAATTCCTATTTAAGTATTAACATTCTTGTTAACTATTTCTCTATTATTATAAATCCTCTTAAGATAGTTATCTTAGCTTTTTAGCTCTTCAATTTTATTAATATAAGTTACGCCTACGCTAGCTATTTTATTATCTTCTTATTTATAATAGATAATATTAAGCTACTTTAATAGTATTATTAGCCCCAAGAATATCCTTTAATATAATTAATCTTCTTAATAAAGATAAATTTAAGTTATAAACCTAGCTCTCTTGTATATTATTATTACATAATATAAACAAGGTATTAGATATACTTATTAACGCCTTTTAAATTACCTTTTAGATTAAACTCTTAATTATATAGACTAATTAACCTAGTACCTACCTCTATTAGTAATATTATAAGTAGATAAACTTCCGCGTTTATAAAAACATCTAGTATATTATAAATATTAGTAGAGTTATTATTTATAACTAGTTGAATATCTACCTAGGACTTATAAGAGTTTATTATAGATAGCTTAAATAGAGTATTAGAGGTTAATAGAGTAAGAGGAACTAGTAGTAAAACGTTTAGCTACTAGATTTTATTTAATATTAATTACTTTAATCCCTTCCTTAATAAGGATAATATTTTATAATATTATACTCTTTATTTAGTAGATTTATAATATAATAATTATAAAAGATATTATAATTATATAAGTTAATATTAATACTTATCTCTATAATTCCGCTTTAACTTAATATGTAATAGAGCTTTTAAACATTTAATAAAAGTTAATAAGAATAGTATTAAAGAGTACTGTAAAGAGTTAACTATTAAATTTAAGTTACCTAGTAAGGTTAGTCTTAATAACTTAATAAGTACAAAGTATATAGTTTATAATACTTATATAAGGTAAGAGCCTATTACTTATATTTAAGTAATAATTAATACACTACTTTTATTAATATTAATAATATAATCAACTAGCTAATATTTTCTTATTCAGGTATTGTTATTAAGCTTAAGACTTTTATAAACCTATTTAAGGGGGTTATAATAATAACTTCTTTTATTTAGATAACTATTATAAGTATCTAGGCTAATATACAAAATTATTAATTATATTAATTAATTAGTACGTATAAACTTCAGAATATTTTTGAAATAGTTTTTAGTTAAGTTTATACTAGTAGTATTAAGGGTAATAATAGCCTTAAAACTCGCTAGGTTTTAATACTTAAGCTTACCCATTCTATCAATCTAATAATTAAAATACTTATTAATAATAATAAGTATATTAATTAAATCCTTAATACTAAAGCTAGTAATCTACTTTATTATATCTACGCCTAGCTTTTTACATTATTTCTATTATACCTTAAAATAGATAAAATTAGGTAAAGTTTCTATTAGGAGATAGAAATAGTTATAATAATAGTTATGATAATAACTTAATAATCATTACCTTAAGGTTATAACCTATCAAGTATTTATTAAAGACCTTTTAAAGCCTTTTATACATAATACTTTGAATAATGTCTCTTCAGCTTTTTATATCCTTAAGAACTTTACGGGTATTTATAATAATTAAAAAGGTTAAGATAATTAAGATAATAATCTTTAATATATAATAAGCCTATCGATTAACTTGTGAAATTTATTAATATTGATTTTTTAATGAAAATTATAAGAAGCTATTCCCCTTTAAGTCTATCTAAGCTTTATAAATACTTATAAATACTTATAATACTTATTAAATATATAATAATAAGTTATTATTTATAAGGGACTTGAATATCCTAATAAGCATATCAGAGACTTTAATATTTTTATAAGTAGATCCCTAAATTGTAAACTATAGAGTTACTTAGCTTATTTACTAATATAAGTAGTAGATTTAACTTTTATAATTAGAACTACGCTTACATAGATATTAAACTTTAAGGATAAGTAATTTATTACTTTTAAGCTATATTATAATATAATTATTATCACGGTGTTAAAGTATTGAAATATAAAATCAATAATTAGTGTTAATAAAGATAGTAATAAGGTATTAGTATTAATTATAGGAGGGATTTATTTCATAAATAATCTTAAGGTAAGAATACTTATTAGTAATAATAATATTAACCCTAAAAGTATAATTATTAATAAGGAGATTACCTTTATTAATAGTTGTAATATAATGATTAATATAAATATCTATTAGTATAACTAATTTATTATAACTATATAAGTTACCTAATAATTATAAATTTACATTTAAACTTATATAATAATTGGATTTAATATTATTTATTTACCTTATAAGTTATAAGTTATAAGTAGTTATAATAAAGAATAATATTAGTTATATTATATAAATCTCGCATAAGTTATACCTTAAATCTATTTTAAAAATGAATTATAAAAACTACTTCTAACTAGGTATTAAGGTAGGACTCGCTAGCTACCTGCTAGATTAAGGGCTTTATTACTAGCGCTATTATATTATCTAATTTTACTACTTCCTTAATAAGGTAGTTATTATAATTATAGGTCTTAGATTTAATTATATAAAAATACTATGTCCTTAATAAGACTCTTATATCTAGTTATTAGTATTACTACCCTAATAGTATTATGATTTATAATAACTAGTAAATAGCCTAGATGTTATTATATTTAGATAAAGGATTTATAAATATACCTTGAAATAAGTAGATAAAGATTCTATTATAAAGTAATTAATAAGATTATATTTCAAGTAAAGCTAAGGTATATCCTATAATTTAAAGGATAAGGAGGTTATAAATAAGACTTTTAATAAAATATAAGTATAAGATAGATTAATATAAACTACTTAGTTAAATACTTTTAATTTTCTAACATTTATTATTTAAAAGATCCTATTAAATAATACTTATAAAGGCTATGTTATAATTAATATTTATAATTCTAAAAGTTTAATTATAAATATATACGCTATTTTATTATAATTCAATATCATTACTACTTTATAAAGATATACGTATATTATCTACCTTAATACCTCTTTATTTTTCTATTTATAGCGCTTATATCTAAACTATCAACAAATAATAAATGTTATAATATATTGTAATTAAGAGATGTTTAAGGTCCGTATTATAAGATATATAAGTTCAATAGCTTATATATAATATTAGATTAATTAATTATTATAATTAATTAAGTACTTTACAAGAGTATATATAAATAATATTATAATAGATATAAAGTCTCTCCTAAAGTATACTAAATGCCTTCGAGAGCTTTTTACCTTATCTATTAAATTTAATATATTAATTAATTTAAATAAGACCTTCCTTAGCTATCCTAATATTACCTTACTAGGGTAGAGAGTCAACTCCTCAAAGCTTATAATATTCAAAGATAAGCTCTAAGTTATTACTACCTTATAATATCTTAGAATACTTAATAAATTCAATAATTACCTTAGATTAATAGGACATCTTAAGTATTATATTTATCTCTTTTTATAAAAGGCTAGCTTAATAGAAGGATTAAAGACCTTCCTTTTAAAGGAAGCCCTTATACTAAGTAATTTATAACGCGCTTATATCTTAAAGAAGAGGCTAGACTTACGTATGATTTAATTTTAGTTTTAATTTTAATTATAAATTAACCTTAACGCCTTTAAGGAATAGGGTTTTAAGGCTATTATATTTTATACAAAGGAAGGTACTAATTTATAACTACCTTATATAATTATCAAACCTATTATATTCCTATCTTAAAAATTAATATCTATTAAAGGTAATTACTAGTTAATAGAACTTAGGTTTATATAAATAATTAAGAAGATCTATTATTAAAAAGAATTATAAAAGTTAGAGCCTTATAATTCCTTTATTAATTTTAATTAAAATTAAGTATAAGCTAGAAAAGGATTATATTATCTTTAATATCTTATCTAAGCTAGTAAGTATTAATAAGTATTACTTACCCTCAAAGTTTTCTAAATTTAATATCCTTTATATATATACTTTCTTAAAGATAAATTAAGACTTTCAAGAGTAAATTATTATAAGCTATCTATAGAAGCCTCTTGTTACCTTATAATATAAATTACCCTTATCTTATTAATCCTTCTACTTTTATTAATAGATTAATAGAGCCTTTTATAATTAATAGGCCTAACTCTCTTAATTAAGTAGATAACTCTATTTAATCTAGAAATAAGTTAATCTTTTATATCAATAGGATTATAAGTATCCTTAAGGTATTTATTAAAGACATCTTAGTAATAACTTATAATAATAATAATCCTAAGTTTTAAAGATATTATAAAATTATAATATCTTCCTAGTATATTTATAACCCAATTAAATAGCTTTAAGAATATATCTTTTATTACTTGAATTACCTAATATTATAAATCTACTATTATTAGGCTTATAAATCTCTTGAACTTGTTTAATTACCGCTAGTACTATTTTATACACTCTTATTAGATTTTATCCTTACTTTACCTATTTTATAATTAAAGTATAATTATATCCTATTAGTAGGCTAACCTATTATATGAAAATACCTCCCTATTAATAGACATATCTAGTATTTATAATTACCTAGTTAGAGCCTTCTCTAGCCCTTAATATAGAACCTTTCAGCCGCCTAGGGCCTAAATACATTAAAAAAAATCTTTATTAAGAGGGATATAAATAAATTTAAATTATATAAAATTCAATCCCTAATAAATCTCAGACTGTTCCTGAGCAAGGCCTAATTCTCCAGTCTCGAAGATCCAGTATGTCGTCGCAAGCACTGGCCTGTGATCATGTAACAAATGCCTCCTGATATCAAGGCTCATATCTGCTGTATTTACTTCTCCAAACGGCGGCGACGGTGTGAAAGGGATATTGGCATCATCGTTGATATGATAGATAGTACTGAATTCCCAGGCGCGCGGCATACTGTTCGGGTCCGAGTGATAGCCTATGTGTACAAACGATTGTGGAACTCCCGTCCAAGACGCAACTGGAAGGCTGATAGGTGGCATACCCCCTAATGCGGAATCCAGGATTTTACCCACCTTACCCATCCAGATTGCTGCAAGCCACAAACAGTCCATTGGACTGCGACTCATCATCAAGCGAGCAAAAGTCTTAGGATCATTCTTGACTGGCTCAATGGCATTCCTCACGCCGAGCAGATGGGAACCAATCAGATTACAGGGAACACTAGGTTCGAAGAACCGACTGCATAAGAGGGAGGCGGTGCCTTCGTCACAACAGCTCAGCGTGATACATCGTCCGAGGCAGCTATATAGCTGTTTGTAGTATTCCTCATCAAGGTGTGATGCGTTTTGGGTGAGCTCGAGTGCTGGCACACGCTGAAATTTCATCGGGCCAGCTCCATGTCCCGGGAACATCATGACCACAGCGAGCGCCATAGCAGCACATTCTTTTGCAATGTCCATTACCAGGCAAAGACTTACCAGTAATTGGAAGGCCAACTGCGAGTCTGGTACTGCTTCTGTAAGAACGCTGGGCGCACACATAAGTTCAGAGATAATTGCCTATGAGAAGGGACGTACGAGGATGCAGCATTTTCTCGTCCTACGCACCACGGTGCATAAAAGACCTTGCCGCTACGAGCCAAAGTGGCATGCCAACTTCGTTCGATAACCACTTCCCAGAATTTATCCCGATTAATACCTTCACTCTGCCGTATCGAGGCCTTTTCACCTGATGTTTTCAGTATCTCTACCCATCGAGAAGAGAGTATGTATGCCCATGCTAAAACTAGACGGGAGAGATGCTTCATCTGGCGTGCTTGGTGCCGTGACCATAGGAAAGTATTGTCCGAGGCATCTAAGTATTCCCATTCTTGCGGTCGAAGAGCTGCAAGTGTCTGGTGGTGATACGTGCGTTTGAGTGGTCGTTCGCAGTAGCGTCTCTCGTGGACAGCCACTCCAAAACAAATCTGATTTGAGGAGAAGGTTCGCTGGTGGTGTTTTACGTCAGCCCACGAGCCTATCAGAATTGAGACGTTGCAGCTAATTTACACAGCCGCTGGAAAAGGATCATTACACAACCTTGCAAGAGAGGCGAAGCTATTTGAGGACCATCAATTAATGGCAGTATTAGCCTGGTGACCTTGGTTTGTTTCCTTTGAAAGCCTTGGAAAGTAGCAATGGGGTTCCTGTCAAATTACTTTTCCGTTCAGAATAAGACTTATCACGTGACTTCACTAAAGAGAGCAATCGTGTCGGGACAAAGAAGCTCACTTAGTGTGCCAAGATTAACGTCCAGATGCTTCGGGTTGATGCAGCTTCTGTATGTCAATTTTGTCAATCACCGGTTCCTCTAATCGTGCGCCTAGGTATTGATCGACGTGGAGATTATTCTCTTGGCTTACTCCGAATCAAACTCCCAAGAGCAATACCTTCTGCTTGCTGATAAATGTGATTTACCTTGTGCGAGACTTCGCAAAACTAGTCTTGCACAGCGTCCGAACAAGAAACGCAAGCTTATACAGGTCAATTATGGAGCCGCCAGTACACGAGTGCTTGGAGGGCCGAACGTGACTACTAGGCCACGCCCATCTACGTCGAAAGACAATCTGCCAGATCCAGAGGTGCTGGAGCCAGATGAGGTTAAAGGAGCGGGCACCACAGATGACCCTCTTCGACCTTTCCCGCCCAAGCCATTTGTGACGAATGAAGCTGATGCCGACACTGCCAAAGGGCGCGTCGTTACTCCTCAGTCTGTGTCGTCAGAGGCCAATATAGCTCCACGACCCAAGCCAGAGGAAGCCGAAGCCGACAGCGCTGAAAAGGAAGAGAGACCCAAACAATTTGCGATCATTTAGGTGATTGTGATAGACGTGCCTTCTTGTCGCTACACTAATATGGAGAGCGAATCATCTCTTAAGATATTAAAACCGCGTATTCGTACATTCGTACATTCGCAGACCCCCACGCTCGCGCCCTAAAAAGCGGCAATCGTGTAATTGAAATCGTACCGTCTCATTTCCACACCGCCAGATATATACCCTGTCAGCGTCACGCAGCTCGGCTAGGTACGCGGCGCATACGGAATGAACCCATTCAAGCCTGGCGTAGGCCAGGCTTGGTCTCAATTGAAACGCAAGCCCTCCTTCAGGCCACCGAAGGCTTTCTCCAATGGAACTATCACACATACCCATCAACAGGACATTTCCCAAGAATGGTAGGATTTTCTCTCATTGATTGTTTATTTTCCCCTGATCGCTGCAGCAATTTGCACTGGGGATTTTGTTCCATCGTTTATGAGCTGCTCCCTTTCCCATTGTTACGGCCCAATGTTCGAGCTCTTCCCTAAGTCTCTGACGATGAACGAATCGTACTTGAATGTCGGACTGTCTCAGTATGACACTTACCAAGTTCTGAATGTCACCACGGGGATCTCCAACCCATCTCCGTCGGGCCTCTCCAACCGGTCCTTTGTCGCTATCCAGGCTGTCCAACAACACTCTATCGAGATCACACTTTCCACGGAAAACAACTGGAAAGTCCATTACGACTTTCCGTTCCTTGCTCTCGGTCCACTCCCCAAGTTGACTGTGACTCTTTACAATCGCCTCTGCACTATCCAAGCTAAGGTCGACATGTGGGAGGCGGTATGCGAAATTTCACCATTGGTACGTCGTCGGATCTTTCTTTACCACAACTACAACTAATCCACTGTAGGTAGTCATCTTACAGCCCGTGTTGCAGATACCTACCGCACCAAATATGTGGGTTGACGGCTTCAAGGATGCGACTCTCCAGATGAAAAAAGAACGGCGGGGGACCACGGAAGAAGCTGTGTCACCTTCCTCGACTTCGACCTACGATCGCAACTTCGCACGGTTCCAACGTCTCGAGTTGGGCACCGAAAAAGATCGGGCCTCAACACCGATAGCAGAAGAGCGAATGGTGACCAAGAAGGAAGTTGGTTCACCTGACCCACCCATCGACACCGAGGCTTGGTTTTGGGACAATGTCCACGATAGTTCTGGATTGTCGACTACGGACACTCAGCATACTGATATCAACAGCGGGCCCCTTGAGATCCATAGGCCCATCGGTATGGAGAGGTAGTCTGCCAGTGACCCAGATAATAAGAGAGCGCATGTTGTCAGGGCACATAGCCTTTAATTCTCATAAATGAACATCAATAATGCAAAGACCTGTGTTTCCACTCTAGGCTGCGATGAAAATGTAACAGGTGTGACGTTTTCATTTGGCAATCGGCGCAACCAGTGGAGGTACTAGCTTGTGGAGTATTCTTTCTCGATTCGTGCAGTCTCTGCTAGTGAGAAAGGAGCAGCGGCACAACGTCAGGCTCTAGTCCCTTCGAGATGTAGTGAAAAGGATGGCTGGCCCCCACATCTCTCCTAAACCTCCAAAAAGTACTTTTATGCTGGCTCACGCAAACTACCTCCAACCATTCTGGTCGTCCTTCATATGTCTTTCCAACCTTATATCGTCACTACATGAAAGCCGCAAAGCAACCTAGCTCTGTTATGGCAACGAAAGTCTCTTTGCACCGCAGGTCGAACCCTGCGCAAGCTGCCAGGTAGGTTCGAGATCTTCTTTCCGACAAACGCCTAGAAGCTAACAATTCTTCAGCCTGAGAGCTTCACGTCTATTGTTTATCCGAACTTTAGTGAAATACGAGGAACGTTTCCAGGAAGCCTTGTGGGAAGATGAACAAGTACATCTAGCTCAGCAGTTGAAGGTCGAAAGGCGACCATGGTGTCAGATGTCATCCACAAATGCTCGACGGTCCATTGAGGAGGTGGATAAACACATAGAGATAGTACTGCAATGGCTGGCCAGAGAGTAGGTGCCTATGGTCGAACTCCTAAGGCAGAGAGAGCCCGATGGCGAATGGCCTGATGCATATTAGATATCAGAACCCTGATGCCATGGTATTGACCGAGGCTGATCTGCAAGCAACTGTGATCAACAAACAACGCTCCTGTAGTGCCAGCAAGCAGCAGTCCTTCGTAGGAGATGAGGGCGTGTTGGTTGGGCTACGTGTGGGATACCCTGCAATAACGCAAGCGTCTAGGCGCATCTAGGGTACTAGCAAGTGCGCGCGTGCCCGCTGTCTGTCGTGGAAGCATAGGTACGTAGCTTTTCGGCTTCCCCGTACGCCCATAAGCAGCTAGCCAAGAGAATGTTCACCTAAGAGACGTCTTGTTGTAAGCATGTACGAGGAAAAGGCACAGGCGGTTTGAGAGTCGATATTGATAACGGCGGAAGGAAACAATGCCAAGCTCACAAGCTAGACACCTGAAGGAGGCGACAGTCAATGGGATGGGCACGATATAGAAACTGCATTGCGATGGCTAAGTGCACAGTGGAAGTCAGTGGTCAAGAATAGGACGTTATAAATTGAACGGCTCGAACCTTATTGTTCACGCCGTACTGTCCCCACGCACCGTGAACAATGCTAGCATGACGATGGCGTTGCCTGGAAGCACATAATCGGTGCTCTCCGGGTAGCATATGAAATGAGACAATAGAATAACAGGTTGTCACCTGTCCTGCTCTAAGGGGATGATACCTTCCATGCCCGCAGAAGATGTAGCTTCGAGGTGCCCCGGGACGGGAAGCCCATTTCCATTTGACTGGAAGGGTTGAGGTTCCATACTCCTAAAGCCAATGCCCTGAAAATGGACTTGAGGAGACTAGACAATTTTTCCACAAGGCGTGAGCCGACGAGACGATAAGGCAACACGACAACTGCCTTTGTATTATATGACTCACCGCAGCACTCATCGTAGCCATTATTGGCCGTCTCGTCTCCGTCGATCAAGTTCCTGACCACGAATACTTGTCAATCCATAGTGCGATTGGGGCCGATTCCGCTAGCCATCCTCGTCACTCACAAGTCAGCTTGTGGCTTTGACTAATGTAGGATCTAAGTCTATAGATGCTGCGTTCAATCCGACCCCCTTCCCTGCTCGAACCGCCTATCTGTAGCGCCATGTATTCCCCTGTAGCTGACTCGTGAAAGTTATGGTGAAGGTAGAGGTATAAACCCCTGCCGCCAATACCTGTCGTTCGTCTCCCGGAGATATTCATTGGTGCATTAAGACACTTCCTAGCTCATCTGATTATCTGCTGACTCCGGCCTATTAGGGACATGCCCACGTCCACACTGGGCTTATCCTGTGTGGACGACCGTCTACCCTGGCTCTTTCCTGAGGGTGTGATGACAGGCTCTTAGGAGCCATATTCTTCCAGGACTCGGACATCTCTCTAGCGATTAAGCGTCTGATTCTGCAGTCCTGAGGGTTATATATGTAGCCAGGTATCCTCCAGAAATCAATCAATTTCAAACCTCGAATTATCCATATCTTTGCAACCATTGGTGTGTCCGATATCCCCACCTATATTTGCAAGCAATGGCACCTTCACAACCTGTCAACATCCCAAAAGGCAAAGGCAAAGCAAAGCCTGAAACGCCTGAGAAGGCAACTCCTCCAGACCCCAAGAAGAACTTCAAGAATGACCCTCCCAATCCTACCAAAGCGCCCGTCTGCATGCATTGCGGAGGCCAAGTCTCGAGGTCCGCACCCAAGTGTCCTTGTGGTGGAAAACCCGCAGCAAAGTGTACAAGCCCCCATTGCGGCAAGCGTCCCCGTGTCAATCACCACGATATACCAGATGTCACAAAGCCAAGGATCAATCGCCATACCGTTAGTCTGTAGGATCAAGGATCACTGTCAATCCAGCTAAACTTCCATATCAACACGGATAAGGAGTGAGAAAACGAAAGTGGTTAGGTAACAGATCTGTCTGAAGGTCGGGGTTTTTGGGGTCTATTCGGTAATCCCAGCTTCAAACATGATGGTGTCTTGGTCGCATGACGCGGGTTCAGGCTTGACATTGGCAGCAAACAGTCCATCCACGTACTCTGTAGTTGAGAAGCGTCCCTTCTTTTTGTCAAACCATATCCATCGATTAGCCTAGATATCAAATCAGCAGGAATTTTATCACCATCGTATGCAAACGAACAGAAGCTATACGGAGCCCGAGCCAAAGCATCCTTTCCTTTCGTGGCTGAGCCACTGATGGGGGATCATGGGAGCGTTCGTCATTATTAGCTATGGAAGTAGTAAACCATTTTGCAGCGAAATACCGTTGAGTGTACAATTGGCCTCTCATGATGAAATCCTCGGGCAGTGGACGGCCATTTTCCTTGTCAGGCCTCGGCAATTCCGCGCGCCAGATTTTTGCACGCATGGTTTGAGGATCCGCGGTCAGGGTGTTGAGAAACAGACAGACGCTGATCCAAGGAATGTCTTGTTCTATTGTTGTCAAGACGGCGTCCTGTTCGAAGTATTTGCAGCTCTGCAGAACAACGTCGAGGCTCCAGATGAAGACTAGGTATACGTGCACTAGCGGATATACATTGCTATCTCTAGGGCGCTCCAAACAAGTTGCCAGAGTGATCGAAGCAAGCCTTGATGGTTGGGCAATGAGAGCATTAGAGCCATCCATATCGAAAGTCATGAGGTTGCCGACTTCGGAATGCGTAATTACGGTCGATGGCGGCAAGTTCGCAGCTTCACTTAGATTGGCAGCCGCATCCTTCTTCGCCTCTTCTATGACCACTTGAGTATCTTCATAGGCCAAACGTAGTCTTGATTTTGACGCTCCGTCTTTCGCAGATCCATACTCGAAGAGCGCCGCAATATTCAATATAGCAGCATAGGCACCGGTCTCCTTGAACCCGGCTCCAGCTCTGCTGATGAATTTGTTAAGGAGATCGCCCTTTTCTAGGTCGTCAATGGTAGCGTCCAACAGATCAGGAGAGTCTGTGAGTTTGCTTGTGAAGAAAATTGCATGTGCCCTGATGAAGACTGTTTCAAATGAACATGGCCGTCGCTGGGCAGTGTCTTTGTGGTGCAAGACAGGTTCGAATAGGGTCATTAAGCTGCGCTTGGCCGATTCAAAAGGATTCACACATGTCAGAGACCTCGTATACAACGAGAGTTGTTCCAGAGTGTAGGGTCGCGCAAGGATAGCCAGGTGATGGTACAAACGTCCTACATTAGGCGTTTTATCCGAGGCTTTGTTGTACCAGAACTTGGCCACATTGCTCCAAACTTCACGTTCCCTTGGTTCATCGTCTCCTATGGCCATGCGGTATCTACCAAGGTCACCTAAAATAGACATGAATAAATAGAAGCGTGACTTCGTTGGAGTAGAGGAATTACCCAAGCACTCAATCCACGTGTCTTCAAAAGCAGGTACTGTCTCATATAGCAAAGCCATCATGGAATAAGCAATATAAATAAAGGTGAGCATGTGCTCAAGTGAATCAGGGAGATTGTGTCGTAAGACTTCGAGGAAAGCGTGGATTCCATGGCGCCACATCCTCGCGGGCATTAAGTACTTGGCCGCGAGCCTACTCAACGCCTGACTAGCAGAAGGATGTTGCGAAGCCAGGAAAAAATCATGGTGTTCGTGAAGTAACTGTTTTTTAATATTACGGTTAGACATTACCCCTGGACGTTTTTACCGTGGATCTATAGGATGGGTCAGCGTCATACCTGCTTGTGAAGGGCGATCAAAGATTGCCATTGATCGTTTTTGAGCTCGGTTTTCTTGGCTGGGTCCTTTTCTTGGGCAGCGGCACTCTGCCGCTCGTCAATGTCAATGCACTTTGCTTCCACCATGACGAGTCCCGCGTATATGCCTTTCACCTCCACTACCAGCTGCTCGTGTGATATTGGCCTGGTCTCTGGTTGGAGAAGCAATCCGGGTTCGGAATCCGGATCAGGGGCATCGTCTCCAGGGGAGATGCCTCTGGGTGGGGACTCACTGCTGCGATGTTCGTGGCCAGTCTCCGGCAAGAATGGCCGTTTGGCTTGTTTATCGCTCCAACCAAATTTGGCAGTGTTTGGCGGGTCAGAACTGGAATTCCAAAATGGCTGTGTCGTATCTGAAGTTTTACGTCTGCACTCCGAATCATCAAGAGGGACATCTGGGCGAACGAACTCCGGATCTCTACCTCCCAATAAGGTCTTGCCATGACAGTGTCTCGTACTGACGGGCTCCGCGATGTAAGCACCAGCTGGAGAATTAGGCAACGTATCCCCAGATTCTTGGAATTGCCTTCCAGGTACTGAAGTTTGTTCCAGTGGCGATGGCGGTCTTGGACAGAAGCCTGGGGCTGCAGCAATTTTGGGCTTGGCGTCCACATTGACGGAGGCGGGATTTTTGGTCATGTCGACACTTGGCGCCAGACCTAGTATAGCTAGGAATAATCTCTGTAATTTTACTACACTTGGCGGATTTCTTAAATCGTGGGAACGATGTTGGATTCTTGTGGTATGAGATGAGAAGGAACCCAGCCTCAAAAATTCGAGGCGGCAGGCGCCAGTCCAAGATGGGTACCTGGCCTTACATTGCCGATTCACGCAAGCATGGGGCTGCTACGTGGCATTCATGTTAGGGAGCTTGGATCTGCACTGTAACTACGATAGTGCGAAGCCCAATACCTAGAAAGGAGCAGCCTCCTACGAATCGAATTCTACGTCGTGGGCACATGCATGTGGAGGAGAGTGAAATTACATCAGGTCTGACTATGTAAAGCACTTTACTCAGATGAAATTTCCCTGCTGAAATCTCCAATACCGTTGTGAGGTTTAAGGGTAGTCTATGCCTTTCAAACTCCTGTATGCCTCGCACCGAGATTGCAGAAATCAATCTATTCCTCATCGTCTTGCCCTTTTTCGGGGTCTGTACAGCTGTGTAAGATTATGAAAGCCTTGATGCAAATTATATGTACGAAAAGAAAGAGCTGTTGTTGTAGGGTTGTTGGGCAGCGTCGCCGAAGTTTATTCCCGTGTTTCCGAGTGGGTATTCCTTGCGCCATTGTTGCCAGGTGCTGTCGCTGCTTCTGTACATCCTCTTCAGCATGGCCTCTATCGATTGGGGTGTCGATGGGCCGGTCTCACCGGAGTCATCTTCCGACCTGGCGGAAGCGCTCTTGTATCTTCCAGCCATGCTTATTCCAAGAAGCTTCACGAGATACCTACTCCTTTTTACTGCGAAGCGGATCTATTAGCGCGCTATGATGTTGATAGGTATATATCAGACCCTACGTTGCTATAAAATTCTCCCCAGTGACTTGTGATAAGCGATCCATTCTGAACGGAATACAATGACGGGTGATTAGAATCAACCTGGGCATCCAGTGATCAAAAAGAAATGAAGTCAAGCTGCTTTCGAAAGAAAATGTGATGGCTGATCGCTTATCGAAGTTCAGATCACCGCAGGCAATTACTACATGCAACATAATTTCCAGCCCCCATTGCAAGAAGCACGTGAGCCATGCCGACTTGCAGGTTGATTGGCTTACTCCAGGTTAGCGTTATTGCATATCCTTCCAATATATACAAATATAGCAGCCATCCTCGCCATCCTCGAATTGCTGTCAATCCCATAATGCGATACGCGAAGCATTCGAACCAATGCAGGGTACATAATCAGCTTGAAACAATCTAAGGAACCTGTATATCAAAGCTTTTATGTTACAGTAATGTATCTACTCGAAAGTTCAGCCATTCCGCGGTTATTCTTGGCGCGGAAGGGTTCCGCCATTAGCGCCAAGAGTCATCTCGGTACCCCACCTCCCTGGCTTTCTTCCGCGTCTTATGACGAGCTTCTCAACCGAAAGTCCAGAACAGTGGGTTACAGATTTCTCTATACCCGATCAGGTCCTGTTCTGATGCAAGCACAGGCATCTCTGAATCCTTTGTACGTGTATATGACAAAGGCCGTAATCCTCCACACGATCGCCCCATCGCCATGTCCAACATCAGGGACTTCAATATCGAGTCACAGACGGGCAAAGACTTGTTGAAGCAAATTCGAGAAGGACTCCCCTCAATGAAGCTAAGATCAGCAGACAATCGAGGAAATCGAGAGTACGAAAAGGTGAAGTCGCTGGATGCTATAGTCAAGCGACTATTGGAGGAATTGAAGCTCGGTGTACGTGGTGACGACGTCCAGATTTGCACAATTACTCATTATCCGCAGCATCTTGGATATACTGTATGGCAAATTTCGAACGGCATTACCATCAGAAATACAACGGGTCCGGGTTACCTGATCCCGATCAACATCAAAGGAAATGCACACCTCAATTCCGAAGAGACCCTGCGATATGGCTGTTATAGTTACTACAACGGTGTTACCGATCTCACGCCAGAGCTGGATTGTATTTTTGTCGTTCAGAAAACGAAATGACAGACATGTTGGCTGGTTGCAGCGGAGGCTCAGAAGCTGGTTTACCTTTTGCCGCCCTTGACATCGATGGAAATTATCTTACTGCGGGTTAAAGCGGTTCCCGAATGTGGTATCTTCGGGATCCCCTGGATATGAAGGCCAGCTCCCGTCTTGTGAGTAGTTCAAAGCGAGTGACGGATCGAAGTATGCGCCTCTCGTTGGCTCTGAGTACGACGATGACCAGAGCCTGCCTTCATGTAAGAGATCTTGCGAGTTTTGCGAGTTGTAGAGCGCCTCTGTCATATATGATGGTAACCGAGCCCCCTTCTCTTGTAAGATACTTTGCGAATTTTGCGCAATGAAGGGTGTCTCTACCATTTGTTCTGGACATGACCAAGGCTTCTCTTGTAAAAACACTGAGGGATCGAAGAGTGGGCCTTGTAAGAAGCTGGACGGATTGCTGGGTATGTCTTGTACGAAACTTGACGGATTGAAGAGTGTGTCTGCCATTTGATCGAAGGTTGTACCCCTACTGTCTTCGTGTTGACCCGATAGCACATCAAAGCTCATGTCTCCCATCTGATCATTTTGAATTCGTAGGTTGTCCATGTTTGCTGGGCGGTTGGGTCCCAGAATATCCTCCCCATGCTGTGGCTTTCTCCACCGACCGTTGTGCACAGTCATTTGCCTTTCGTCTACCCATACCGGCGCGGTTCCCGCCAAGCCAGGGTTCGATGTCGGCACGTACGATGGATCCAGAGATTGCGTCTTATCATTCTCGCTTCCCTGAGGAATATCCTGGATGACAGTTGCTCCTGAAGCATTGGACGCTGAGACCGCACTGGATCCAACAGGTTGAGCGCCGTCATCGTTGTCCCCGTTGTGGCTGGTAGGGAAGGCTTCTCTGCTGATGGATGTTACTTCCCTCGAGGAGCATTCAAAAGACTGCCGAAAATTCTCCAGTCCTCTTGACCTAGTCAGCAGGTTTCCTTAGTCGACTTAATCAGACTTACTCCAAGGTGTTACCGGGTGAGTGCTGAAGTTGCCCGTATGGTCCCTGTCCGGTCAGATTTTGGATCTGAGCAGGACTGTGGGGTAGCATGACAACACTGGACCCTTCTGACTGCATTATCTGTATCGGTAACTCATCACGTTTATCACCATCGCTGCCACCGACCGTCTGTCCCGAGAGTCGAGCCTTGACGTCATGCTTTCTTTTCTTCCCTGGGACTAACCGCGGCCTGACTAAATGCGGCTTCACCGCCGAGTATCCAAGGGCTTCATCGATCTGTGTATGACTACGACTCGTTAGAAAATTTCATGCGGCGTAAGAGCTCACCTACGTCAAAGAGTTGCCAATCAAGCATTTCACAAGGTGGGATACCGAAAGTTCCTCCAATGCCGGCACGGTGGTAACGCCTTCAAGATACCTCTTGCCAATCTCGCCAATCAAACGTCCCTCGAAGTATTCTCGGCTGAGATCTGAAGCTTGCGTGAATCGACCATACTGTGCGAGGGTTTGGTTTACTGAATGAATCAGTCCAAATATTTTCGGAAGGGCTGCAAGCATAGAGGCTTACGAAGAAAGAACATAGGCGAAGCTCTGTGGCCCCATCCATGCCAAGACAGAAAGTTGGTGGTTTGATTCACCCAGAGTGCTCCCGATTGAATTTTGTCAAGATATGGTACTGATGTTGAGTCTCTGACACTAAGGCGTAGGATATCTCGAGTCTCAACGGCACTGAGAAGTTTATGTTTCTTGAGGGCGATACACGCGGACACGAACACAAGTCTTTGAAAAGACGTGACGCAGGAGGCAAGCTCTGCGGCCTGCCGAGAAGTTACGATGACCTTAGCGTATGCCGAAAGCCTGTCGAAGAGTTCTGAGAGATTGCGATTTGGGCTGGTATTGGTTAAGGGCGTGGTTTTCGACGCACTCTCAAGCTCACCCGTTGATGGAGTACCGAGCACATCGGCGATTACAGCTTTCGAGTGATGCTCGCTGATGACACCAAGAGAGCTCCACGTGGACCTCCAGTCCCTACCTTGAGGTACCTTGGCGATTATTTTGCTAGCCTCCCTCATCCATCGCTGGTCCTCGGAAGGGGGTTTAGGTGTAGGGATTTCATAGTTGATGATGTTAAGCTTTGGCTTCTTTGTTGCTTCTAACTCTTGATCAGCCTGCGAATCTTTGCTCGAGGTTTTCAGCGAGGCTGGAAATTGGGCCCCGCATCGATCTGGCTTCGAGGTAGCCTCTAGGTGATTGCCCGAGACTTTTGGCGAAGCTGGGGGTGATCGTAGAAGGGCTGACTCTGATCCTAGCACTTTACAATTGCGATGATGGTCCTCTAGAAATTCTAGCCTCTCCAGTTTCTCTTTTATGAGGTCCAGGTCTGAGCTATGAATGCCATTTCCTTGCTGAAAACTTTCCATTTGAGCTTGATGGAAGTTGGTTCGTTAGGAAAAATGTAAAGGAGCATGGAGTAAATATCCTGGTGAACTCTAAACGTCGGCGGGGATCAACGGGTGTTTCCTTCACATGAGCTAAACCGCTTTAATCGAAATATCACCCATGGGTGAGATTTCGACTAAAACGGTTAGCCTCCATGAGATGCCACTACGCATAGGAGCCAGCGCTTCCGGATGACCATTGCGCAGCTAGATTCGACTCTGGTTTAGCAGAGATTGGAGCTAAATATTGTTCATTAGGAATCAAGGCCATTGAATATTGTGATCAACGGTGTTTGTCCTCTTGCAAAATTTACCTTGATTGGATTGTCTTCAAAGGGACAGCCAAAGACTATATGATATTCTGCCTCTGCATCCAATTTCCAGCAATTGTGTGGTTCATTTTGTTGCCTGGTTTTGCCTTGTTGATCCGTTTCCTGAAGCTTGTCTCTGACGTGTCTGCCTTTCGCTGACTGCATGGTCCCTGCGTTCCTGCCATGGGAATACTATCTATTTATCTTTGTGCTGTCGGTTTCAGCCTCGTCGTTTCTCTCACCGCCTTATCTTTCCCGTTTTTGAGTATTCGTCGGGCAGATTCCTTGCCGCAATTTCATCTACTGCAGACATGCAACATCCTCTTGAAATGCACGGCCAATTGCGCTATGGTTACTTTGATTGGTTTGAACATGACGTATCGGATTGAAGGAGGTGAGTACTACCAGCTGAGACTTCTACCTACAGGGACTGAAACGCTTAGGGGTGGGCATTTGGCTTGCCATTGGCCTCTTGCTTCTCACAACTTTGTCTTGTGGAGCTTTCTCAGAGGCATATCTTCCCGCAAAAGGCGTGCTGGTGTCAATACTTACCTTCCCTTACAGCTCTTTTCCACGCTACGGACTCTAAATGGAATCCATGTTGGTGAAGCATCTTTTCACTTTCGGTGGTGGCAGAAACTTCCCCTTGGACGGTGGTGGTCCAAAGGAGGGTTCGTTACTATCATCTTGACGATGCTGGTGAAATTTGCCATTAGAATTCTGTCTCTCATCGGGTACGGCAAGTCTCTTGCCATCCACAGCTCCAAGTTAATCTGAATCGCAGCTTGCAGGAGTCTATATACTTCCGAACCGTCTTCGGCGCAACATTTCTAGAATTTTCGCTCTTCACTTTGACTAACTGGTATTATCTTTGCACATTGAAATTGGCGTCCCGAACTAGGTGGACGTCAGGTCTTTTTGGGTGCGCCGTACTTTGTGCAATAGTGTGTTTGTTGTTGGGTCTAACGTTCTCATCACTTCGACAAGTCCTATTTCCAGTCAGTGAAAGAGTCAATTTTAAGGGAGCATTACTGACAACATACAGATTCTCCTAATGGTCAGCGATCTTCTATACCTATTCCGAAGTGTGTACTACGTCAGGACCAAGTGGAAGGGAGAGATAGGGCCATCGGACCAAACCCTTAATGCCCAGAGGTCGTCCATATTTTCGATGGCAAAAATCAATGAACCAGTCTGGAGTCGGGAAAATTACGACATGCAGATCCTGGATCCTAAGAGGCTTGAGTACCAAAACAATCTCACCCAAAACGGTCACTTGCCCACTGCGATTCAATGTCAAAGTCCAACGAACACGCCATCCACAGGGCCAGATCGGGAGACAGAGCTGGATGTGCTCAAGACAGCATCAAACCAACAACTCCCGAACATACCAATTATGAAACTAGAGCCACAGCCTGAGGTGGATGACTTGAAGGTAACGACGGAGCGTCGACGCCCGAACACGCCAGTGTGGGGAGAAGCTTCCAACAAAACGCGCCCGAAGATGTCGGTGATTGAGCCAGATCTAGAAATGACTAAGGACACGATTGGCGCATCAGTCGATGAGGTTTTTGCGCGCAAAAGGATAATGAAAGATGCAGAAGAGGTAAAGAGGAAGAGACGGATCAAAGAAAAGTGGCTCGAGAACCAGTGGGAAAGATGTCATTGCACAGGTTTTGCGTGCTTCGCAAATTGCCCACATCCAATTTGTCGAGATAGAGGGCCATGTCCGCAAAGCCCACGAGCTCTGCAGAGCGACGCATTGTAGATTATCTCAGCTTGCTCAAGATCTGTCACACTTATCTCCTGCAGCAAGCCTGCATGCTTTACCTTCCTGATCAAGCATGCTTTAAGCTAGCCAGCGCTTCTGTCTATGCGTTGCGTCGTCTTTATATTGACAACTCGCCCCTCTGGACGATTCTTGTTGCATCTTCCCTCCACACGATGGACTCCACGCTGCCGCAGGGGGTCAGCTTCTATGGACCGTGCTATAATTGCACAGTTGGAAAGGTCTTGGTCAGTTACTGGTTTGCTTTTGGAGAAGACTCTCAGTAGTTTCTACTGAAGACTACTATTTACAATTCTACAGTGTGATGCAGAACGGGAAACCTGTGATTCATACCCGCGCCCGCCACCCGAAGAGATCCCCAAAGACGACAAAGACGAATGGAAGTGTTGTCAGTGTGGATATCGGGGGAAGCTACCCATCGTCAGACACGAATATTGCGCCTGTAAACACGAACTATGTGTTGCATGTCCTAATAGTAATTTTTATACTGGTATTGGCGTGAAAAACTACGTCCCCCATGACGCAAAGGTTAGCTGTAGAGACGGCTCCTCTTGTGATGGTGGAAGCTGATAGACTACTGTCGGAAAGAAATTCGAAAAGGAAGTCTTCAAAAGATCCAGGAATCCCGTTGATCACTTGAAACGGAAAAGGTACAACTCGCGGATGGACAATGAGAATGTGGAAATCGTTCATATTGACAAGAAGACAAAGCAGAGCGAATGGGGACCATACTTGTTGGAAGGAAAGGAATAAGCAGACGGCTCTGAGGTTATAGATTTGGAATCGATTGAAAAGTCTCTCTTTCCGCAAGAGAAAAATGGCGAGATCATTTAATTGGCGACAATACAACACCCTTTCTAAGAATCCTAAATCGAAATGCCTAGCCTGCAGCAAGTCCTCGTGCATTACCTTTCTGATCAAGCGACGCACCAGACTTATCTAGCGCGTTTCGAGTTGTATGTACCTTCCTATGCTACAACATCATTCCTGCCTCTCTTCCTGCTGTTTCTCTGATGCTAGGGATCATGAATGCATTAACTTGCTGGACTTGCGTGCACTGCAATTTAAAGGTTGGTTGTTGGCCAGTGCATTGTAAGACGATTACTCACAGGTTTCTGATGTGGTGGGGGCCAGGCAAGCTGCACTCAATGTGTTGAGAAACGTAGTCCATGCGGCAGGTACCACATATCCTCTGCCAACAACTAGGTGCAAGAGAGTATATCATGAACCAAATCGCGGGAGCCCAGATCTTGCAATGACATCTGCACCAAGAATGAATGCGGAGCTCGATTCGGGAAAGCTTTACTTGTAGATCGAAGCTAAACGTGTTAGGTCTTCCCAATTCATCTACACAGATCCCGGCCGTCCTCGACAGGGACAATATGGCATACCAGCCCGCTGTTAGACAAATACCAAGCTCAGTGCAGAGAAGCTAGATCTTGGCCGGCCTATCGAGCGTTACTTATCCCCAGCCGAGTACAATCTTTTGATTTGAGTTCAAAGCTAATCAATGTCCTATAGATCCAATTCAATCAGAAGGAAGTACGCAGATTGGCAGGTTCAGCACCCGGGAAGGCGTGCTGGAGTCTATTATTCCGTAGGGTGATCACTTCCTCAATAATGATGGTCACCCCTATAGAGCCAGGTTCTCTACCCTTCGTTCGTGTCCCTTCTCAAACCAAGCCTTTCAAGAGTTATACTTCCTGGCGTAGCTTTAATATTGAATCTTTCCTAGTAGTGTCTTCTAGGAGCTCCAAATTACCCAATGAGAACTCAAAAGGATGGAGTAGTCTTCTAATGAATCCGTGTCACCAGGAATGAATAAGCTACCTAGGAGTCGCCTCCCAGGAACATGCAAGCTCCTAGAGCATATCTCTTAGAGCTAATAAGTGCCTCAGGAAAATACAGAACCTGAAACTCTTCTCCCAGGGCAAAGTCTGTTCCGTGGAGGCTTTTCCTTAGGAGTATTCTGATCCTAGGTGATACAAATGGCGATTCGATGAATTGGTAGTCTTTGGATGCGAATGGCGCCACTCCTAGGACATCTCTTCGTCCGCATAACCAGAAACCCTGTTCCCTTCCTGTAGCTAGCCCGGAGTTCCATCAAAATGTATGTCTATGCTGCAGTTAGCCTGGGAAGCGCAGGAAAGTAGTCTGACCTCGGGTTCCTTCGATCAGCCAATTAGCTGGCGGTAGCTGCATGGCCTGCGAGGCACTGCATCGGGATGACATACGTAGGTGTCTGGCTTAGAAGTCGTTCCCGCATGACTGTCATTGGTCGATAAGACCAATGATGGACCACCCTTGATCGAACACTTGCAGGGTTGGTCTGTCATAATTGTCGGGTCGGATAGCAAGGAACTGTCAATGCATTTCGTTCCCATAAATCATTCGTTTTCCCTATAACACGCATCATATCCTCGTCGCCTTCGGTATACCTTTAAATTTCTCATTCTGTCTACCATGTCCCAACTATCACGTTGTGAGGTCCTTGGACTAGCGAGAGGATTTGATCGACTGAATCTTCGGGGAGCCGTTAGCGATGAGCAAGGAGACAAGGAAGTAGATGTCAAGATCCTGTCCACCTTCAAGATTGATCACTAGCTGACCGGTTTCAATATTCCCAGAAGATTGAAGCTCCTCCCTCACTCCACCCCACTGAGAGATCTCGGAGAACCGTTCGCTTCTCAGCAATCACATCGGTCACAGTGGAGACCGCGACTCACGACCACTGGTTCATTGACAATCAGATTGATGTCATCCATGTCGGAGCAAAGTATAAGAATTCATGGGATCTCGTTGTCGAAGCGCCACAGTGTCTCCCAGGATCGACCACTCGATATGCGATCCGGGACGTAGGTCCGACAGAGCCAGCTGAGGTTGACGTGATGGCACATGGAAAGCGCTATGCAAAAACGAAGGCGCAAAATCGATTCATCCACAACGCACTCGATGCATTTTCTTAACAGATCGACAGCTTGACCTCTTACTACAATGATGGTTTGATAAAAGAGAACCTCAAGTCAAGGATGGAATTGCGCCTCTTTGCCACAGAATACGAGGTAATCCCAAGCCACATTTGAAGAAGCAAGATGCTGATCGCCAGCAGAATTCACCGCTGTCCACCAAGCAAAGCTTTGGACAGACCGCTGTCTTCCTTTGCTTCAACGTGTTATCAGATTTACTCTCGATCGACCAGTCCGGAAATTGCAGTGATCGAATTCTAAGACTGCAAAGGCGTACTTTCCAAGATTGGGACAAATGCATCATACAGGCGCCAGAAGCATTGCAATGCATGTATAGCGACGACGAAAGTCTGGGAAAGATCGAACGTGAAGCAATCTTACTGCTCCGGGAATCATTTTACACCTCTGAAGGTGGCACAGACCAACAAAGGCTCTCTGTCCGCAAATCTTCTGTCCTATCGCCCCAGGAGATCCTGTCGCTTTATGGCCTCATATATGGGGTTTGCAACCACGAGCCAAAGCCGTTCGGTATGTGCGATCCCACGGAACTACAGACGGCTCTCATGCGGTCACGAATTTTCATGGAGGGTCCAGAAAAGGGTCGCATGATGATATCAGCCACCTCAAAGATTGAAGAGTGGGGCCTTCAGCTCGCTGCAGTCTTGCCAATTGGGCTTCCTAAAGTGGCCTGGATCTCAGAACCTACACTATGGAATCGAATCGGACTTCGCCACCTGGTACAGTTGGAATTGTACACGTCAGTGATTACTCTGAAATCACTAGCACGTCGCTGACGGCAGCAGTCTAAACGCAAAGGACGCGCTCCATCTTCATCAGACGCCGGAGAACGATATCCGCTTACTGCTCACATGGAGTCTTCAATGCACCGGTCGAACTCGGGAAAAATTCCAAAAGTGGGCGGCATCGCAGCGTGCAGACGAGATATACTACGAATTGATCAACGATTTCAGGCAAGAGTGTGAGCTTGCCAAACTGGCCGTGATCCATGTCGCTCTAATAGCCCTCCTACGACTCCGCTTTGGCCACTCTGAGAGGAATGACCCTGCCGAGCTACGCCTTTTCGCTCAATTCCGGCGGTTCCTGGAAGGCTTCGTTTGCCCTGGCACACAGGTAGTGCTGGAGCATATGGCCTGGGCATACCACGACTCACTTTTACGTTCTATGTTCCGACCCCCTACTAAGATCCGCAACATTCTTGCATTCTTGAGCAAGGTCTCTCCTCCAAAGTGCGGCCATTCTGAGACCGCGGCGAATTACTCCACTCTTCGATTAGCCCATAATAACGAGGAGGCGTTCGCTCACATGGGTGTCCGGTATGCTCTAAGCCAGTATCGATTTTGGCATGAGCTCACACATCTTACAGCTGCCCCAATCCCCCTCCCCGTCGCTCATTCAATGAATTACATTATCGCCAGCCTCTTGGTGGCCTTCAGACACCACCCAGTTCCCCCACTATACCCAATACTAGTACCTCTCACAACGATCATCTTCAAAGCCTTCCTTCTCCGAATGATATGTTAACCGTTGATACCCTCGTACAAAATGATAAGAACCTCGTGGATGATGGGTGGGATTGGGTGGCACAGCAGGAGGCAACAGTTGGAGGGATGTCGCGCAGTCCGAAAGAGAAGGATTGCTGGTGGTAGCTTACGTTAGCCCACAGGCCTATCAGCATCGAGAGGCCGCAGCATATTTAACCGCCGAGAGGGGGATTGTTATGACGGCTGTGCATTGAGGCGAAGCCATTTGATGACCATCAATCAACGACGTCCTATTTTGTTCGACAGCCTTAAAGGTAGCAGTGAGATCCTGTCATTACTTTCCAAATGATTCCAGGCTTGTCACGTGACCACACTAAGAGAGCAAACGTGTCGCGCTTATTGCACCTCCAGATGCTTCAAAATGATATAATCTTTGTATGTCATGTCGCCGGCACACTTCTTCTCTAATCGTGCGGCTAGGTATTAGATAACATAGAGCACCTTCTCCGTACTTACTCCGAATCGAACTCTAAAGAGAAATACGTCCTGCTTCTTGACGAATTAACATCTCTAATCGCGGAACTTCGAGAACCTGCTCTTGCAAGGCGTCCGAAAAAGAAATACAAAGGTCATCAATTCAACTATGGGACCGCCGGTACTCGACCTCCTGGAGGGTCAAATGTGACTATCAGGTCGCGCCCGGCTACGTCGAATGCTAATTTACCGGATCCAGGGGCGCTGCAGCCCGAGAAGGCCAAAGACGAGTCCGCCACAGAGGTCAAAGCTTTGGAATCTAAGCTACTAGAAGAGGCCAGAGGCGATTTACCAACAGACACCATACGTACTCCTCAACCTTTGGGACCTGAGCCACGAGAAGAGGCCAGAGGCGAGTCCGCTACAGAGGACACACGTACTCCTCAACCTTTGGAATCTGAGCCACCAGAAGAGGCCAAAGACGAGTCCACCACAGAGGTCAAAGCTTTGGAATCTAAGCTACTAGAAGAGGCCAGAGGCGAGTCACCAACAGACACCATACGTACTTCTCAACCTTTGGGACCTGAGCCACGAGAAGAGGCCAGGGATGATCCCATCGAGGACATACGTAGTCACCAACCTTTGGAATCTGAGCCACCAGAAGAGGCCAAAGATGATCCCACTGAGGAGAACATTGTCCCCTCTCAACCCTTGTGTAACAGGCTGCTTGTGCCAAACGAGGCCACAGTTGAGACAGCCAAGGAGGACACATCCACCGCGAACTCTCAGCCATTGAAATCTGGGCCACTTGTGTCAGGAAAGGCCGAGTCCCCCAAGGACGCATCCACCCTTAGTACCCCTCAGCCTTGGGGACCCGAGGCCAACTCAGTTAGGGATGCTACCGTCGTCGCTCCTACTCCTGTCCCATTACAACCTTTACCTGTCCCCTTGGATGTTGAGCGACTAACACCAGATGAGGCTAAAACGCAAACCAGGTATAAATTGAAGCTAGAGATTGATGATTGTAAGAAATGTTATTATGGGACCAAATTTATTGTCAACTGCGACGCCTTTTCGTTGTGTGTTGAACCCGATGAAATTGAGAATTTTTTTCACCGTTTCGAAGAGACGGTGTGGTTCTCTGATCGGCAGCTTATGCCAATGATACTCTCTTTCAACTGGCCGTCGACCACCCTAGTGTTAACAAACTCCTACGCACCCAAAAGTCAACCAAAAATCAATAGTGCTTCAATTAGGACTCGGTGGCCGCTGAATCGCATACACGATCGGGTCATCCTGCCGTACTGTAGTGAGAAGCATTGGACGTTATTTGACGTAGATCTCCGACATCGTGTGATTCAACAATACGATTCAATGGCCGATAATGAAGAAAGATTAGCCAAGCTAGCCCCCTTCATCGAAGAAAGTCTGGCTTATGCTATGGCAGGGTGGCACAATCAGGAATTGACATGGACAACAAAGACTAAGGTAGATATGTAATTCTCTATTTTACCGTACCACCCTAATCAGTGCGGCAGGCATCCCAAATGCAAAAGAACAATGACGATTGCGGAATCTTTATGGTCCATAACGCACACTGTCTGGCCTCTAAGAAGAACCCTTTGGAAGAAACTATTAACGGTGTTGAACTCCGGTATCATTACCTTCTTCGCCTAAGAATGCTAGAGGTTCAAGGACAGACCGAGCGGCAGGTGACAGAAGCGGTTCTAGGACGGAGCCTCAAGTTGAAACGTCGCAGAGTACCCGACGACGTCTCAGATGACGAGGTGACCGAGGATCAACAACTAGCCAGCAAAGTGAGCTGGGTACCTCCATCACATCTCGGCCCTGAGAAAGAGTGGGTCGAGGCACGAGATTTACTAGTCACGACCGCATTCATTGTACCAAAGGCGGACAACCGATCTCTAACATACAGTATGAGGCTGCGATACTCGATCTTGAAACTGGAATTAACGTTAGCGTAGGTTCGTACGACTAGCAGCAAGGGAGCGTGAACCCTTCATTGAAGAGGAGTGTCAACGGCGAGTGACGGCCATTAATGCGTTGATCGCACTCTGCAAGAAGCAGGAAAGTCAAGGCTTCCGTCGCTGCCGAGCAGACATTAAGGTTAAATAGGAGCAGACCTCAGTCTCTCCACCGCCGAGTCTGTCGGAAACGCTCCCGGTCGAATGTAAAGCCACCCAATGCATCTTTTGCCTTAGGAACGAAGATCTATCGGCCGCTGATCGCTTGAAGACTTTCGCGTCTTGCGGCGACCTCAAGAAGCGCACTTCCATCGCAAGCATCTCCGCCACCATCCGGACGGTCAGCCGATCGTATGTCCTAAGAATCTTAGGCTAATAGTTATAATAAAGCTTAAAAGGATTATAACCCGTTATTATATTCTTTATACTATAATATATAAATTTAGCTAGGGGTAATAACCCTACCTAATTATCTTATTTATTATTATAGTAAGTTCTTAAATAATATTCTAATATCTAATTCTAATATATTATTTAACCGTTAATTTATAAATAGAAGGTTATACTTAGCCTACAATTTAACTTTAAATAGTAGTATAAGTTAGACTAATAAGTACTTATAAATAGACTCCCTTAGTCTAATATAATATTATTAGGAGTATTATACTTTAGGAAGACTTCTTTAAATAAGACGTTTATAAGATTAGTTACCTTAAAGTCTTTTTATATAGAAAGGTAGCGAAGTATCTTTATATACCTATTAATAATTATAAGAATAGTATTATAAACCCCTCTACGCTATTTATATAAAGGAAGATCTATAATAAAATCTATTATAATCGACCTTTATAGCCTAGTTAGCTTAGGAAGCGTAGTTAAGTCGCTATATAATCAATATTATTTTACCTTAACTCTTTAATATATATTATAAGAATTAATATATTCTTTAACGTCTACCTTTATACCTATCTAGGTATACTTTTAGTAAAGGAGACTAAGCGTCTTATTAAGCCTAAATTACCCTATTAAGGGGTCGTTATAATAGCGTTTTAATAGGTCTTTATAGACTAATAAGTCTTTAGAAATATATAACTTCTTATTATATCTAAGTAAACCTTAATTATTAAATATCTATTAACCGGCTCTCTTAACTTATCTATCTATTATTTCGCCTACGCGTCGCTAGCTAATAAAAATATCTTCTTACTAAAGTACTTTAATTAATTTAATTATAGATTTTAAAGTCGTAGTATATACCGTTTTATTCTCCGCTATTATACTAGCTAGAAAACGTAGAACGAGTTATTTATAACTAATAGTTCTAGTAATAGGGTTAAGCTATTTCTTAGCTACGTTATGAATACGTTAAGGTAGTATCTCGCTTATACTCCCTAGAGTTCTAGGTTAAGAGTCCCTACGCCTTAATAGATATACACTATCTAAGACCGTTATTCTAACGGCTATATTAATAATTCCTAGTACTACTAATCTTACGGCTAGTATTAGTATCTGCGACTGCCTTATATATATACTATATATTATAGTAAGTTCGCCTTTATTACTAGAGGGTTATAGGCCTTATCCTAGTATAGGAAATATATAGGCCTCTACTGTAGTACGGAAAATAGGGTTTAATAAACCCGCTACTATTAATAGCTAAGTTTATTTATTACCCTACCCTCGCTTTTATAATTAGGGCGCCTCGACGGTATATTACCTAGGTTAGTCTTACCTAGCCTATACTTAATAATAAAGTTATAGGTTAAGAGTCTTATTACTTATCTCGCCTATTAACTATTTAAGGCCTTTATATTTATAAAACCCCTTAGATTATTATAATTAGTAAGTACTTTAACTAGATAGAAACTACCTTCTAGGTAGTATCTCTACTACTTAAAGACTATAACTATCGCGAGTAAATCCTTATTATAAGTTTTATAGCGTTCTTTAGCTAAGTTTATTTTCTTACTCTAAAAGGCTATAGGATACTACTAACCTAATTCCTAGAGCTATAATAGAATATTAGCTAGTTTAAAATCCGACGTATTAGTCTCGACTTATATAAGTAACGTAGAACTAAAGTATCTTAATATTAGTATATTAAGAAACGCTTAATAGAGTACGTTAAACGTATACTCTACTCTATTATGCTAATAAAAAGGACCTATCTTAACGCCTTTTATACTACCCTTTAATAGTCCTATTAAGGGTAACGTAATTTATAAATACTAATCAATAAAACGACGAAAAAAGTTTATAAATCTAAGAAAAATCTATACTTTATAGAAGCTCTTAGGTCTAGGCTATAATTAGATAGTATCTACCCTACGCTAATCTATTATAACGCTTTTAGTTATAAAGAACTAATATTTCTTTAGGTTAATAAATAACGTATACTATTAAAGCCGCTTGAGGACTTTATATACCTAATCCCTATACTTTATATATAATTCTAAATAGATAAGAATATTATTAAGATAAATAATATAGAATTTATATAGTAACCCTACTAAGGACTTATTAATATAAGCTTAAAAGGTTACTAGAGTATTTATAAGATTATATAGTATTATCAAATACTTAAAATAACTATATCGCGTATAAAATGTAGTCTTCTACTTATCTTCTTTTTAAATATAAATATAATAATATATGCATTTACCGGTGTGAACGAGAGTGGCGATTGTTTGCCCAGGCTTTTAAGGAAGATATGCGCCAAAACTCTATGGTGGGATGGGAGAGTCTGCACGGTGATTTTAAGATCGTCTTCCCAATGGACCTCGTTCCTATATGACAGGAACTCTTCGTCTGCAGACGCCCGACAGCTGTCATGCTATCGATGGGCTCATACAAGCCTATACCAAGCATAGAAGCAAACGAACAGACGAAGTAATGAGTTCGTTCGGCTGTCATGCTCTTGCTCGGTCTAAAGTTCGAGCAGTTGCCGATCGGGGCTTGATGTGATACTTGAACTCTCCAACACAGTCCAAAGCTTTGAACAGGAGACACAGGGCAAAAATAACATGGGATTCTGCGTTGTTTTTTCCTCGCCAGGGCTTGGCGAGACCGAGACGAGTAACATTCATGTATGTATAGCAAGGCTCCTCTGGATCAGTGACCCAGGTTCTGAAATTGGCGTTATTCCAATTTCCATCTGGAGGCTTGACAGCCGAGACGTCTGTGATTACTGCACGACGCTCTACATTAGCTTGACTCCCAGACCTAATGCGGGCCATCAGAGTAACTCCTTTCATTGAACGAAGATTGTTATTTGATATGGTGAATGCAAATATTGCTTTGTCTCCTTCGCAAGGTCCAACCCACGGGCTCTCTTTGCTCGGATAGCAGAAGCCTCGTGACCGGTAGGGTGGCGGATTGACTACAAACATAAGCCCAGGATAGAATTGGCGATTTGGCACTTGAGATGAGTATTAGCAGCTAATGCGTCTACATGGTAAAAGTGCGAATTACTTAGCGCATTGTAATACGCCGCAGCGAACATTGCTCCTGGTAGAAGGTCTTCCTTGTAATCAGGGCCAAGTATATGTTCAGAGAAGAAGGCGTAGTCTTCTAAACACCTGAGCCACGGTTTAGATACATCCCGACGTTTTGAGCCATTTACGGTCGTAACCTGCTGAAAAAGGGCTCATAGGAATTCACAATCAGCCGTGGCTTAACATAAGAGTTCGGCATTTCAGACATACAGTACACAAACTTGTATATGTCCGTAGAAGGACCAGTTGCGTTGACTTGATGATTGACGCTATTGAACGAGACACCGAAAAAAAGTTTGAATAGCACTCTTATTCTCTCTCCATCTGGCGAAGTGGCTTTAGGGATTTGATCAAGTGCTACGACCACCATGTCGAAGGCGTCATTGAGATCAGTGAGGACCCTTTGCTGCATTGGAGTACCGTTAGGGGAGTTTCTATTGCAGCCGCCTCCCTCGCTACCGCCGTACAATCTGAAGCTTTTCGAGATGTTTCTCTCGGTAATTGCGTATGCCTTCGCTGCTACCAGAAAGAGGCTTATCATCATGAATAGGCTCAAATTCGTCATACCCGAGAACATGGGGAGGTTCATTACAGGAGGAAGTGTATGAAAGAAAGAGTACCATCTAAGAGTCTCTGAAATATATGAATGCTCAGATGGTATCAGCTAGTGCAGAGATGGTCCTCTGCGTTCGGATACGGTGCCTGCGATGCTGACCTTGGGACTTCTTCGCCACCTCCGTTGTCATGTAGGTCTCTGAATTCTTGGTCTTCCCAAATCCTATAGGTTTCATATGCTTCTGCTGAATGTCCATTGAGTCCGTTCGTCGTTATGCCCCTTGTTGTCCAATATACGATTAGATAGGTCATTCTACCTGCTTAGGGGTGCCTTCGCTTCGTGTCGGTCTACCTTCTTCAAGCTCAACAACATCATCGTCAATGATATGAAGATCCGCTTTTCCCACCTTTATATTGGCCTCGCCGCTGCGAGACTCTGCAGCACCCAAATCCTTCAGTGGCAACCATCAAGAAAACTATCGGGCATAGGCTGGTACCCGTATGTTCAGACGAGGAGCATAGCTGCGCCCAGAAGAACTGCCATCACCCATGGACAAACGATAGCGCACACGCTTGTGTCCGCCTTTTACACCACAAACATCAGCAATTCTCTTCTTCTAACTATGGAATACAGCAGATCGAGTTTGCAGACACCTGACGGTCCTGGGAAAGTAAGTACCCTCACCTCAAGGATGGGAGATAGCACGATACTTTAGCACAAACCTCAGCCGCAAACCTAAGCATCACTTGAACCGATCGGGCTTTATGATATTACAAGTATGAAATTAAGTCTCTTGTGTAGGCTTCATCGATGACGGCTTTATCCACTAAGCAGACCTCGGAAACACTGCTTTCTTCGACTACAGCCCATTTTACGACGTCCACTACTGCCCCAACAATTGCAACTTCAGCGGTAATCAATGTTTCTGCATCACAACATGCACAAGAGACGCACCCCAATCCACCCACCACCACGTGCACCGGCCAAGACTGCCAAGGCGTGAACTCCTCCGGAGCCCCCTCTTGCAGTGTGTACGCCGGTAATGGTATGAATGGTATAACAAGCGCCGCGGGTCCCTGGATTCTGGCTTGTGCTGAAGATGTCTGCTTTGGAAAACATAAGAAAACTTCAAAGCAAGAGAAAGAATACGACAAAAGCTACGTTAAATCCGTAACGGTGCATACTGGAAGCTACATTATGCAGTTGAGTGGCTATCAGATCCTACATGCTCTCATGAAGATGATAATTTCAAATTGTCGTGCAAAGCGTAATCGGACAAAGGATTGCGACTGGACAGTGCGGTAGATACTGCTGGGCGCCGTCATAATCAAGACTTGGAAGACAAGGTGGACTCAGAGTGTTAATACCGAGATGGCCGTGAAGAGTGACCGGCTGTGTTGAAACCATGACGTAAGTAGGACAGCCCGCCTTTGGGGAATAAGCCAAGCACGAATAATCTTAGGGGGGTTTTCCAGAGAGTCTTCCCACTAGTCCATCGACGTAAGACAAGAACGACATTTAGAATCCGCAGCTCACGCTGCACCGCCGACGTTCGCAGCTGCCCCAGTGACTTTCAATCAGGGGGAGGGTTCATTTTTGGATGTTGAGAAGACTTACCTGCCCCCTTTGCTGACCTTGTCGCATGGCCACCAATGACTCTGGAATCAACCAATCTTTCCATCCCTACGCTGATCTGTCGCAACATCAGCAGTGGGACCGCCCATACCACATCTCGAGCAAAGGCCCCTGAGTGATGTTGACAAAGTCATCCTGGTGGATGTAGAGGGACGGCTGTTTGGAGACACATACACCCGCGGTAAGATATGTACAGACGAGAACATTACCGAAAATTGGGCCTTGTTGCGCACTACGGACAATGTCTAAGAGGTCTGACGTACTGCTACAAAGTGATGGTCTAAGCTGATACCCTCTAGTTCACTCGTCCACTACCTCAAATCCAACGAGTAACAGCTCTCGATTCATCGATGATCATCGACCCGAAAGGCCATCCCTACAGCAAATGACCCAGCTTCCATAACGCCAATGCGAACCTTGTGAGGTACCGCGATCGCGCCAGGCAAGCAAGTGGACAATGTATATCAGGGATCAATTGGAAAGTGCTCCGGCGCTGGATGTCCTGAATGTCACCTCTCCAGGTATGCCGCGCGTAGCTTTTCTACCCTCCAGAGACATGATAACAGCGGCCGTACTCTACATTCTTCCTTAAGAGCGGAGGGTTCAAGCTATGAGTTAGGGATAGGGAAGGAAGGCGGAAGCACACCAGGTAAGGCTATTGGGGAAGGACAGAGTTCAATCTAGGCATGAAAGCCTACGGTACCGCTCTAACAATCATAGCAGCCAGCCATGTTACGGACTCCTTAATTGGGGCACCTCGATGCAGTCTTTAATGGACGCACGTCAGAAAGTCCTACGCGGCAGGCAAATCACATCCCCAGTACCCTTCCCAATTTCCCTCTACGCCAGACGCCGGAACGGACGAGCATATCAAGCAGGGGTTTGACGGGTTTGATGAGGCTCTAAAAGAAGGATGCTATCAAGGCTACGGAAGGAGGAGCTTCCCTACGGGCTCACGGGGAGATACCATGTTTAAATGGGGCTAGCATACCAGTGATAGGGGAGTATTAGAGACCAGCCTCAGCCCTAGTATGCTAGGTATGGCCTATACGTAGCTAACGTGTCCATAGAGAACAAGCCAGCCGTGCTACACTACATTTTATGAAGATCAAAAGGCGAAGCAAGCTTTTTGGGAACGATGACCCAATGGCTACGTATCCCCTAGACCCGCTGAACTAAGGAGCTGTCCAAGAGCTCAACACCACGAAGACGGCAAAGGTTACCAGACCAAAGTTTGGTCGGGAAATATAAGAAGTGACATGAACCACCACAAAATCCTGCATGACCCCAACCTTTGCGTTACCTAGATGCAGATATTACTCATCGCGGGTCAACAGTTTGCGCGGCAGCATGGGTCTTCACGGAAGGGGTACACTCTGACATTGACTATTGAGTAATTTGCAACAGAAATCTAGGATGCTTTTCGCCCCTCCCAGAAAATTGCACCGCTCTCGAAGCCTGTGATGATGCTCTCCGTGCATGCTAGTGGCTGGATAGATGGGGAGTAGTGGATGTAACCGCCTGTAGACTGGTTCTGGGGCTTGATTACGCCAGAGCGATCATGTTGGCTAGAGGTTGCAGAGATAGATAATGGCGGCTAGATTCGATAACAAGATGGTAAATCCAGAGTAGCTGGGTTGCGAACAATTGGTGTCTCGCTAAGCGGGCGTTTTTGTCCTGTCATGGCACCCACAAAGCTGGGGAATTCAACCTTGTGAACAGCCAGGCAACTTAGTCTCCAGGTTTCAAGTTGCTGGTTTGTAGTCAAAAACAGCAAGCTACCGGTACACTTCTGGTACACGATCTTAAACACCAGCTAAGTGCCATCAACGCTGTATGTATATACTAGAACAGCCAACCTGTGATACGCCCGACAAATGTGAACGACCGTGACGACTTGAAGAATAACAAGATTATCAAATATCAAGAGAGAAAGTTTCTTCTCTGGAAGATGTTATAGTTGTAGGAGAACGAACATTCGTGGCGGTCTCAGAAGCGGTCTCAGAAGATTACTCCACGTTTCTTTCACGTCTTCCGCTCCCGCGTCCATTCTTCACCGCCATATTGGTTATTCTAGACTCACTCCTATGAATCGTGGGCCAGACATTGAGGGAAGATGAATCCCAAAGGTTCTAGATCCCTCTACCATTGCTTGGTCGAGTTGTGAATTCTTGTCTTGAATTATCCCAGAGTCTAAAAGCGCCCTTGTGAGCTTCTCTACAGGCTCTTTCACGAGCTGCGAGTCACGACCACGATCAGATGCACCGTTCTGAGTGGGGTATAAGGGGGCTTCTTCCTCGTCTTCAGGAGGTTCCACGGTAACGATCAAAATTTGTTGGAGCCTAGGAAAGGTCGTCAAGTCAAGTCCATCGAAAAGGGACCCCAGACGATTAAATTCATCTAAGTAGCCTAAGGTGAGTTCCATTTCGACGATGCAGCTTGGAACGATTTCTCGGAGACTTTGATGAGAAAGCGCGGTGGATAAGCTAAGGGATTCTATGACTTGGAATTCCCGAAGTGGTGCGATTTCGTGATCGTCAGGCCAAATGAATTTTAAGGCCTTCAGAGTGCTACGGTTGTAGTCCTGCAGGACCCTCCAAACCCTGGGATCACCGTCATCTGTTGGTGCCCAACAAAAAGTCTTCAAGCTTGGAATAACTCGTAGTAGTTTTGATAAGAGTTTAGGACAAACACAGGTATTGACCTCGAGGACCGTCATTCCAGGTGTGGGCAGAGGGTATTGTACGTGCAGCCCGTAGAGGCTACTCGACTGAGAGTAGCTTTCATCGAAACGAAGGTGATTAAGCTGAAGCAGCATTGGAAGGATTTCCACCAATTGGGAGAATCTAGGAAGAGAAGATGGTTTAATGGAGAGTGCGTCTCCTTTAATATGAAGGTATCTGACATAGCCCGAGAAATGTTTGTTATCATGGGTATTGCTCAACGTCCAAGCTGGTCGCTTCTTATCCGCGACGTTGAGAGTAATTGTGTGGTAAAGCCATTGTTGAGAACACCTACTACACTGTCTGCAGGTCCTTGCGAAGTTATAGATATCGTTTGGTTCCAAGTGAGAGGTTATTTCCTGGATCATCTCTGGGGCTAGAGACACCAAGCCCATGATCTGCAAAGTTGTCGATTCTGCCGAACCTTGTAGTGCTTCGAACCTGGCTTGGATACCACTGGAAATACTTAGCGTTGTAGATGGCGCCGTCGCGAAGATCAACTTGCCAACTAGACGCATAACCAAGGAAGGTTACCCGAGCCGGCGTCTTAGTCTCACTACTAATCCAGGTTGCCCCACCAACACCATGTAGTTCAAGAAGAGGAGAAGTCCCCGGAGAGCTCAGTTGATGGGAGAGACAAGAGCCAACAAAAGTCTACAATAATGCCTGGTTTCTCCCCTAAGCAAGCTCATTCTCTTGGCACATACCTCAAAATAGCGGTAGCCGCAACCAGTGTGGGACGCCGGTACAATCACATCTACCGAAAAATGAGTCCATCGTCAGTGGTATAAAGGAAGATGAATGACGTCGTAAAGGTCAAGAAATTGAAGACCGAAGACTTCGGCTTTTTTCATCCTGAGTATCAAAATAGAACTGCGGGGCTTATGGCCAATGCTAGTGAACACGTCATTCATCGCGATGTTCAAGTCTTCTTCTCATTGAGCGATGGAAATGCAGATATCCGTCGCCTGGCAACTCTTACGTCTTTTCCATATGGACTCTGCGATATCAGACACCAATCGCCTAAAGCATAGATTCAGCAAATGCTTACTACGTTATCGAAGTCGCCGGTGCAAGGTCTGTCCCTGTAAAGAGACTGCTATTGGATCCACAGGCCTTGCCATTGCGATCCAGGTTGCCCAGTCAATTAGTCAGCATGCTGTCGCCATTGGCCTGTACCTACATTCATCAGCCCATACCCCAGAACGTGTCTTTCTTGGTCGTTGCCATTACCATATTCTTCTGGACGTGGGATATCTCCTATGTACCAGCATAGGATCTCCGAGAATATCTCCCAGTCCGATATAAGGACCTCCTCATAAAAGACGTGGGTCAGCAAAAGCTACTCATCGCCGGCCCAGGGCCGTCCCCGTAAGTCTGCAAATGGCTCCGCAGGCGTTGCTATTACTGGTCAGGAGTCAAGCAACTAGCGAGCCAGAAGGCTAACGTCCGCTTCGCCTTTGGAGAAGGAGCTGGATCTACAGAGAACTCAATTGGAACAGATTGTGGCCACAAAGCAGAGAGAGCTGGTCGCCGTGATGGCCGAGCAAGCAAATGCAGGACAACCCAACACACCTCAGCTGGGCGAAATTCCAGTCCTCCCGCAGCCTGCGAAACCTCCCACTCGCTCTGTCAGTCCTGCTCGCAAGATCTTGAGATACCTGCCCCGGGGGACACCTCCTGTCATCAAGTCGTCTCCAGCATCCTTCTTTGAGGGCATACCGAAAGAGGTCCTGGAATTGCGAAAGACTCTACTAGAAGACCTCGGGGAACGCATGATTCCAATGGAATTCAAGGTATGCGGCACTGCACTCGCATCTGGTTCCTTCAAGCTAACATTCTCAGGACGCCGCCCAGAAACTCGAACCATATACCCAATTGCCCGCGCACACGTTTGATCACAGTCACCCTTACTCTTCCGAATTCCTACAGAAATACTGGCGCCAGGTCAAAAAGATCAAGAACCAGGCGGACCAGTGCGAAATCAAGATGAAAGATGAGAATGCGTGG